>Ga0078972_1003981_pt1 | contig 42359 bp, 35 predicted proteins | sample YelNatPaOPGAMG01_FD_67568 | JGI IMG/M metagenome (GOLD analysis project Ga0078972, IMG submission 67568) | Hot spring thermophilic microbial communities from Obsidian Pool, Yellowstone National Park, USA - OP-RAMG-01 (SPADES assembly) (version 2) | ecosystem: Environmental > Aquatic > Thermal...
CAGCCCCAGGATGCGATGAGCCGACATCGAGGTGCCAAACCTTGCCGTCGATGTGAACTCTTGGGCAAGATCAGCCTGTTATCCCCGGGGTAGCTTTTATCCTTTGAGCGATGGCCCTTCCACGCGGAACCATCGGATCACTAAGCCCTGGTTTCCCATCTGCTCGACTTGTCAGTCTCGCAGTCAAGCACCCTTATGCCTTTACACTCGACGCACGATTACCAACCGTGCTGAGGGTACCTTTGGGAGCCTCCGTTACCATTTAGGAGGCGACCGCCCCAGTCAAACTACCCGCCTGACACTGTCTCCCGTCCAGTTTCATGGAGCGGGATTAGAATTCAAACAGAACAAGGGTGGTATTTCACCGGCGACTCCATCCCGACTGGCGTCGGGACTTCACAGTCTCCCACCTATTCTACACATGCTTTGTCCGAACCCAATGCCAGGGTATAGTAAAGCTCCACGGGGTCTTTCCGTCCATATGCGGGTACCCGGCGTCTTCACCGGGACCACAAGTTCACCGAGCCCGTGGTCGAGACAGTGCCCAAGTCGTTACACCATTCGTGCAGGTCGGAACTTACCCGACAAGGAATTTCGCTACCTTAGGTATTAGTGTTAGCTCTGTATCGCTACAGAGATCGGACTATATCTTTCCCGCTCGCAGCGGGATCTGGCGTATAGTCTCTGAGGATTCTCTCAATCACCTGTTGCAAAGATAGCTTCCGCTCTTTGCCTTTCGCAGCCGGATTCAGCGCATACGCCTTCTTGACGATGCGTATCATCCCTTCTTGTGTGTGGTGCTCCTTTCGCTCCATTGCTTCAACGATTTCACAGAATTGGTCGTAAAGGCGTTTTCTTGGCGAGTAAATCATATAACGCCTCAAATACGGCACAACTCTTTCCGCCAGACTCCGCCGGCTTTCAATTGAGTAAACCAGGACACCTTCATTTCCTGGTTTTGGCCTTATGCGTCCGGTCCCGAAGACTTTCTTTGCCAGTTCCAGAACTCCTCTGTTGCTCCTTTGTTGATAAAGAAAAAACTCAGGATCAACATAGTACCCAAATTTGGCACTGGGATGCGCCTTCATAGAGACACAGACGCTGCCTTCGCCTTCCACGAGTCCGGCGAGAAACCACTTTTGCTGCTCGGTGGTCGAGAGCCTTTCCTGCTGATTGTCTGCAATCATAGATTATTACCTCCTCGGTACTATTGATATACACAGACTTTCCAGCATATAGCCAGATTTTGTAACGGCCCGTTTCGGTAGCCAGAACTGACCGTTATAGTTACGGCCGCCGTTTACCGGGGCTTCGGTCGCTAGCTTCTCCCGACTTTCGTCGGGATGACCAGCTTCCTTAACCTTCCGGCACCGGGCAGGTGTCAGTCCCTATACGTCGTCTTGACGACTTAGCAGAGACCTGTGTTTTTGTTAAACAGTCGCTTGGGCCATTTCACTGCGATCCCGACCAGCTTTCGCGCAAGGCTTATACCGGTCGAGACACCCCTTCTCCCGAAGTTACGGGGTCAATTTGCCGAGTTCCTTGACCACGGCTCACCCGAGCACCTGAGGATACTCTCCCCATCTACCTGTGTCGGTTTACGGTACGGTCTGCCTGCAGTCTCCCACACGAGGTTTTTCTTGGCAGTTTGCTTACGGTCAGTTTGTGCCCTTACGGGCTCCCGTTCGCGTCTCGGAGTTAACGAAGGAGCGGATTTGCCAGCTCCTTCCTCCTACGCGCTTAGACCACCTAAGCCAGCAGGTGGCTGACCTTCACTCCTGCGTCACCCCTTGTGGTTACGCAACTACAAGCAGGTACGGGAATATTCAACCCGTTTCCCATCGCCTACGCCTTTCGGCCTCAGCTTAGGATCCGACTAACCCTGAGACGATGAACGTTGCTCAGGAACCCTTAGATTTTCGGTGTCCCGATTTCTCATCGGGATTATCGTTACTAATGCCTACATCTGCTCTTCCATTCGCTCCAGTGTGGCTCACGCCACGCCTTCGCTGCAAATGGAATGCTCCCCTACCACTCCCCGCCGTAGGCGGAGAATCCGCAGCTTCGGTGGTGAATTTCAGTCCCGAGAATTGTCGACGCCAAGTCGCTTGACTAGTGAGCTATTACGCACTCTTTTAAGGAATGGCTGCTTCTAAGCCAACCTCCTAGTTGTCTGAGCAACCCAACATCCTTTCTCTGTTAACTCACACTTGGGGACCTTAGCTGGCGGTCTGGGTTGTTCCCCTCTCGGCAATGAAGCTTATCCCCCACTGCCTGACTCCCAGGAAACATGTCTACGGAATTCGGAGTTTGTCTGGGTTTGGTAGGCGTTTGCGCCCCCTAGCCCAATCAGTGCTCTACCTCCGTGACACTTTTACCTGAGGCTAGCCCTAAAGCTATTTCGGGGAGTACGAGCTATCTCCGAGTTCGATTAGCTTTTCACTCCTACCCTCAGCTCATCCGAGCGGTTTTCAACCCACACCGGTTCGGGCCTCCACTCCGAGATTATCGGAGCTTCACCCTGGCCAAGGGTAGATCACCCGGTTTCGCGTCTGCCGCACGTTACTACGCCCGCCTCGCGACGGGCATCTCGCCCAGTTAGGACTCGCTTTCGCTACGGCTCCTCCCGTAAACGGGATTAACCTCGCAACGTACGAGCAACTCGTAGGCTCATTAAGCAAAAGGCACGCCGTCATCCCCATCCCGATAAATCGGGATCAGGACTCCGACCGTTTGTAAGCATACGGTTTCAGGTACTATTTCACTCTCCTGTCAGGAGTTCTTTTCACCTTTCCCTCGCGGTACTTGTTCACTATCGGTCACCAGAGAGTATTTAGCCTTGCGAGATGGTTCTCGCAGATTCGCACAGACTTCCACTTATTCCGTGCTACTTGGGAACATCTGCCAGAGAGCCACTCTGCTTTCGCTTACAGGACTATCACCTTCTGCGGTTCACTTTTCCAAGTGATTCAGCTAACAGAGCGGTTTCTGACTCTCCGACCTCACTGCAAATTGGTCTGCAGATGCCCCGCAACACCGGCGGCACAACGGTTGCAGCCTTGAATGTGACGCTCGGTTTAGGCTCTTTCCCTTTCGCTCGTCGCTACTCAGGAAATCGTTGAATTACTTTCTTTTCCTGAGGGTACTGAGATATTTCAGTTCCCCCCGTTAGCCCTCATTCGCCTATGGATTCAGCGAAGAGTTGTTCCGCATTACCGGAACAGGGTTGCCCCATTCGGAGATCCCCGGGTCACAGGTTGTTTCCACCTACCCGAGGCTTATCGCAGGTAGCCACGTCCTTCGTCGCCTTCTGGTGCCAAGGCATCCACCGTATGCTCTTAGTAACTTAACCAAAAATCTGTTGACACACAGTTCATAGGTGCATCAATATCGGAACTGGTGATATTTTGCCCTCGCACTACTTGTGGAAACCAATTTCAGAACGTTTGCTCATGATAAGAGAAAACTTAATTCCTCTCATCATAACTACTAGCTCCGAACTTGGTCTACCCTTCCCATGTTGTCAAAGAACTATTGCTGCCAGGCGTTGCCTGACAAGATGAAAACTTATGCTATCCTTAGCAATTTTTCCTCGTGGAGCTAAGCGGGATCGAACCGCTAACCTCCGCCTTGCAAAGGCGGCGCTCTCCCAGTTGAGCTATAGCCCCGTGGCACAGGTGATTAACTTCGATCCTAACTGCGTGACCTGGGTGGTTTCGAACCCCTGTCCTTCGCGCTATTCGAGCGGGACGCTCAACCATCTCCCAACAAAGCCCCTGCATCTTCAGCCACGTAGCTAAGTGGGCCTGAGTGGAGTTGAACCACTGACCTTACGCTTATCAGGCGTACGCTCTAACCACCTGAGCTACAGGCCCGCTGGTTCGTCGACAGATCTTCAAAGAACACTGAAAATAGTGTGCATGGTAAACGAACAAACGGAGTTATTAAGAAGCCTTAGCTCCTTAGAAAGGAGGTGATCCAGCCGCACCTTCCGGTACGGCTACCTTGTTACGACTTCGCCCCAGTCACCGGTTTCACCTTAGGCACCTGCTTCCCCAACTTGCGTCGGGGTTAGCTCAGCGACTTCGGGTGCTCCCGGCTTCCATGGCGTGACGGGCGGTGTGTACAAGGCCCGGGAACGTATTCACCGCGCCGTGCTGATGCGCGATTACTAGCAATTCCAGCTTCATGCAGTCGAGTTGCAGACTGCAATCCGAACTGAGGCCGCTTTTCAGGGATTGGCTCCACCTCGCGGTATTGCGACCCGTTGTAGCGGCCATTGTAGCACGTGTGTAGCCCTGGACGTAAGGGCCATGAGGACTTGACGTCATCCCCACCTTCCTCACTACTTGCGTAGGCAGTCCCCTTAGAGTGCCCAGCATGACCTGATGGCAACTAAGGGCAGGGGTTGCGCTCGTTGCGGGACTTAACCCAACACCTCACGGCACGAGCTGACGACAGCCATGCAGCACCTGTACCGGCTTTCCGCCTTTCGACGGAATCGTTCCCCTTTCAGGGTCCTACTACCGGCCTTTCAAGCCCAGGTAAGGTTCTTCGCGTTGCATCGAATTGAACCACATGCTCCACTGCTTGTGCGGGCCCCCGTCAATTCCTTTGAGTTTCAACCTTGCGATCGTACTCCCCAGGTGGGGTACTTAATGCGTTAGCTTAGGCACTGACCCTCGCGGGCCAACACCGAGTACCCATCGTTTAGGGCGTGGACTACCAGGGTATCTAATCCTGTTTGCTCCCCACGCTTTCGTCCCTGAGCGTCAGTAACGGGCCAGGTGGCCGCCTTCGCTACCGGTGTTCTTCCTGATATCTACGCATTTCACCGCTACACCAGGAATTCCACCACCCTCTCCCGTACTCAAGACGTGCAGTATCGAAAGCAGTTTTCCCGTTGAGCGGGAAGATTTCACCTCCGACTTACACATCCGCCTGCGGACCCTTTACACCCAATGATTCCGGACAACGCTCGGTCCCTACGTATTACCGCGGCTGCTGGCACGTAGTTGGCCGGACCTTCCTCTGAGGGTACCGTCAATCCCGCCTGAAGCGGGACATTCTTCCCCTCTCACAGGAGTTTACAACCCATAGGGCCTTCATCCTCCACGCGGCGTTGCTGGGTCAGGCTTTCACCCATTGCCCAATATTCCTCACTGCTGCCTCCCGTAGGAGTCTGGACCGTGTCTCAGTTCCAGTGTGGCTGGCCGTCCTCTCAGACCAGCTACCCGTCGTCGGCTTGGTGAGCCGTTACCTCACCAACTACCTGATAGGCCGCAGGCCCATCTCCTGGCATGGCGTTCTTCACGCCACCTTTAACAACATCACCATGCGGTGCCGCTGCATCATTTGGTATTAGCCCACCTTTCGGCGGGTTATCCCTCTCCAGGAGGTAGGTTACCTACGTGTTACTCACCCGTTCGCCAGTGTCCCGGGATATTGCTACCCCGTTCCCCTTGGCTTGCATGTGTTAAGCACGCCGCCAGCGTTCGTCCTGAGCCAGGATCAAACTCTCCGTTGAATTTCTAAATACCTTTCTACCCCGCCCCGCTTTTCTAATTCCCAGCGCAGGCATGGGCAGACAACTTCGAGCTTGAAGCGAGCTCACACCTACGTGTGGTACTCGCAGGCTGAAACTCCGCTCGTTCACTTCACCAATGCACACTATTTTCAAAGAACAGACAGAAAAGCCCATTACTCATGGGCTCAATTAATATACTAAATCAGAACTCTTTTGTCAAGTTACCAATCTGACTCTCCACTTACGGGTGCCAGCGTCTCATCACAGCAAGGGCACACCGTGAAGCTGTAAATAATATACACACAACTTCTTACAAAGTCAAGCCGACAGAGTCAGCGCGCCACCTAAATGCCGCGTAAACCATTGTCAACCTACAGCAAAAAGCTCGTACAGCCGATGTGTGAGCAAAGGCAAAATCTATGAAGAGTCCACTTTTCTCCCCGCTTCAACACGCTGATCAGATCGCTATTTGCACCAACAACCATTCGAACCAGAGATGCAACGGAAAAACAATTAACGTGGTTAGCGGTGAGGAGTGGCGAACAGGCTCCATCGTTCACAATAATACTGCAGGTTTACTGATGGCATCTCTAATTTGCCCAGCTGTCGGAACCTCGTTCTTGAGATACGATGACATCGTTCTCAGCTTCTCCCTCCCCAGCACGGATGTGACGCGTTGTTGGAAAGGTATCGGGAGTGTAACAATACCTAAGTGACATTCTCCATCAACACACTCAACGACATTATATTTCAGAAACTCCACAAAATCATCATAAACAGCTCCTCCTCCATTAGCAAACTGCAATCCTCTCAGATTATACAATTCATTGTGATGAATGTGCCCATGAAGAACATACTTAACTCCGAGTCGCTGGAACTGACGCAACAGCTTCCTTTTCTTACGAAGCTTCATAACCTGCATTTCAATTCTTACCCATCGATTGTTCGCAACTGCGTTATCTCGAGCAGTGCCGTTGAAGTGATGATGAAGAGCGATAATTGGAATATGACCCTTAAGTATTCCGGAGGTTTCGAGTGCCCTCAAGCCTTCGAACTGCCTATCATCAAGGCTACCATTGGAGCCAAAAAGGTTTTTTAGCAAAGACCAGCGCCCAATAGAATTAAGACCGATAATTGCAAAAGGACCAACGAACTTAACGAATGGATAAAAAGCATCCTCGAACGGACGGTACACACCTTCAAACGCTTCTGCAAATGCCTCGGCAAACAAATTTAGGTTGCGATCATAATCAACGCTGCGAATACCTTCCGGGAAACTTAACACGTCAACAGCACGGTGGAATCCACCGAAAATATCGTGGTTGCCCGGTACAACGGTCAGTTTGTCAGATGAAAGCAAGCGTGCGCGATCGAGTATTTCACGCACAATAAAGAAATCGTCCGCAATACCTGTACTGGTTATATCACCGGTGATTAAAAGGTGGTCGAATCCATCTTCTTCAAGGGCGCGCAACAAAAGACGAAAAGACTTAATATGCTCCCGGTAATGCTGAAAGCTGATATGAAGGTCAGAAATATGGACTAACTTAAATTTCTCACGTATGCTGAAGTGCTCCTCACTCCCAAGCAGATCTTCTAAGGGCAATGGAATTGATGTCGATTGGTTTGGAACTGATACTGCCTGTGACAATGCCGTCTGAGGCTTTGGCAAAATCTCTGGAGTGCTCAAATAATACCTTTAGCGTTATCTGTCTTACTGTCTACAATTTACTAATTAAATTTACCCAAATATTACGGGAATGTTATTCTATAAATACATGAACGGAAAATGAAGATTGAGGCAACATTTGCTGCAGGTACAAACAGCATACAAGACACGCGTATTCTGGTTAACTATTTATCGCAGTTCAGCGCGATTGCAGTCAAAAAGCATCGTGGCAAGGATCAACACACTCCCGTGAAGCAGGTATTGTTCAACCGTGCCTTTATAAATGTTGAAATTCACGCATACTACTACACTCGCGACAGATCTGTTACTTGTTAGCAAGGTGAGCCAAGACAGTTAGGAGCTTGCCGGGCAGTCAAACTTCAGCAAATCTTCCATCTGTCCTACTCCACTTTTCAGAGTAGGACAGATGGAGCGCTTTCTCTGTACAGTCACGTAACGGCTTATCGCGCCAACATCATCTTCTTAACTTGCGTGAAGCCGTTTGTTTGAAGCTGGTAGAAATAGACTCCTGACGGTAAATTATTTGCCTCAAAAGTTACCTCATGTATTCCGGTTTCTTCCACAACGCCATTAACGAGTGTTGCAATCGCCTGTCCGAGAACATTGTAAACCCTCAGGGTGACTCTACTTGCGGTTGGCAACGCATAGCGAATTACAGTGCTGGGGTTAAATGGATTCGGAAAGTTTTGGAAAAGTGAATAGCCCTGAGGTGTAGCCCGTAATGGAACCTCCTTAATACCAGTAACTCCATTTGTGTAATCAGCGTTTTGAGGATCGTAGGTTGTCCAACCATAATCCCATTGCTCCTCACGTGGTTTTGCAGGGTCAAAAGCCCCACGGTAGGTTGTTGTCGTAAAGAACGGATCCTGAAGATTAGGATTCGTGAAATCGGTTCCTGCAGTTGCCGGCTCAGAGTTTCGAGAAGGACGAGGATCAGGATTAGTCAGAGATGCCATGTTCACTAATCCTATATCATCTGGCTGGCGCACTGCTGAGCCCAGATTCCCCCAGCCGGTTGTATTGAACCAGTCGACTATATTGGTTGTCCATGTCCTCCCTGATGACTTCAATGGTGTTACTGTTGCTTGAATGCTGGTATTCCTCACTTGAAGATCGCCCGCAACAGCACTTGATGCCGAAGCATCCCCATCGATGTTCAATCCAGTGGGATATCCCATTACAATGGAGTTGTAAATTTTCAACTGTGTTGCGCGTCGCAACCGCAGTCCATCTACATGGTTATTCCCAGGCGGAAGCGAAATATGATTATTGTCGCGTTGTGGACCCACAAGGGTCACGTTAGAAAAAGTCGCTTGCGTGAACGGCTGTGCGCTGGTTCCGCTACCATCGTTGTCAGACTCAAATCCGTTCGAAGCGTCGGAATCAAACCGATCTGGGTCGCGTAGACCAAACAAGAATTGCAGCTTTCCGCTGAATCCAAAATCGGTGTCAAAGTCATCATCTTGTCCCCCCAGCGCAACCAAATATTTTGCATTTACCGTGCCACCGAACCACTCATAGGAGTCATCAAGTGAATAACTCACTTGCACATGATGGATTGAAGTCCTGTCTCCAACGCCTCCCAATGTGAGACCGTTTATTTCGTTATTCGGTTGGAAACGGTAGCCAGGATATTCAATCCGCACATAATGCAGCACACCGCTGCTGTCATGTGGATCTGGACCGCCGTAAGTGCCTCGGTAGAACAAGCCACCTTCAATGAGCGGCTCCGAGGAGCGATTCGTCGGTGCATTGCCCAGGATGATAATACCACCCCAATCTCCAGGTGCCCTTTGTCCCCTCGGTTTGTTCGGAGCAAACACAATAGGAGCATATTTCTCACCTTGCGCGACAATTTTCCCACCTCGTGCAATAATCAGCGTTGCTATGCTATCTCCTAAAACAAGCGTCCCTGGCTCTATCGTCAAAGTGTATGTAGAATCAACAGTATAGATACCAGTAAGAATGTAGATAGTGTCCTTCGACAGCGTGCGGTTGTAGTTTTGCACATACAAAGTGCGTCCCGCTCCTATTCCAGGACCGATCACTTTTATTGGCTTCTGTGCATGCACAGTTGATATGAAGAAAAGAACTGCAAGCAGAACCGGTACAAGAAGGCGTCTCATGATTATGCTCCTTTCACTTTAGTGAATAACAACGTTCGTGAAGTGGAAGTAATTTACAGCACAGTAGTTACCAAAAGATTACCGAACATTTACTAAACTATAAACCACTCTGTTAGACAGCCGCGAAACCGAGTTGCTTCTACGGAGAAAGCCAGCGCTGTTCCACAATACATCGTTTGGAGCTGAAGTCATTCTACGTTTCACAACGCGCTGCTTGCATTTCGTTCCCCGTTTACAAGCGAATGGCTATGCCTGTATGACTTGAACGATATAACTAAAAGCTGAAGATAACCTGGAAGGAATACGCTGATCCCACCTTGATCTCTTTGTACGTTGACCCGTTGCGCAAGAAGAAAGTATGGGGAGGGGCAAGGACATCTCTTCCTGTCAGCTTTACGTTTACAACATGTCCAATACGTTGAGTAACGGAGAAATCAAGTGTACCACGTGGTGCTTCAAATATATCTTCCTCACGAATATCAGCGATTGCCTCTACGCGTTCTCCAAAGGCATTGTACAAGACACTGAGCGAGGTGCCGATAGAGGGTTCAGTGAAATGTAGCCCCACGTTCAACATATATTTCGCCTGCCCTTGCAATGAGCGCTTTTCGATAAATTCGATTCTCTGGAGCTCTCCATTTACGATCTGGTTTCTATATGCTGGATATTCGACACTGGAGTAAATTCGAGTAAAATTCCCCACAAGCATAAGGCGCTGAAGCCACTTGTCAACAAATCCGAGCGACTTCCGCACCTCAAGTTCCCATCCGTAGTTTCTCCCTTTGGGCGTATTAAACCATCGTTTGCCTGGGTTTGAAGACCATACAACCTGCTGCTCAATGGCGTTGTGTATGTATTTATAAAACAAGCTCACCGCAAAAATTTCATCGACTTCTGGGTAGAGTTCCCATCGGAGATCATAGTTTCTGATCAGAGCACGCTGCAGATGAGGATTCCCTCGTACCTCTTCATAGTTGTTAAAATCATAGAATGCAACATCCGCGATTTCTCGCAGCTCAGGTCGGTTCACCGAATGGCTATACGCCAGGCGTAAATTCATCTGGTTGTTTATGAGGTAGGTGAGATTTACCGATGGGAGCAAATCAGTGTTGGAGAGCTCTGCTGTGTCCGTGATGACATTCTCAAACTGAATACGATATGTAAACGCCCTCAACAATGCATTTTCAACCCTAACTCCGCCAACAAAACGGAAGCGTTCTTCAAAGATTTGAAATGGGTAGTCGATCATGGCGTAGCCAGCGCTCACGCGTCGGTCAGCGTCATAGTTATCGGCGGCAGAGGAAAGCCTTCGAACGATAAATCCCCCCGGTCGGAAATTGTCCGGCAAGAAAATACTGTCTGGAGGGAGCAGAGTCAATCTTCTATCCGGGTGCAGAGGATCTAATTCTGCACTGTAAAACAAAATATTAAAATCCCTTTTGCTGAATTCATATGCGCCACCGAGCCTGAACTTCCCCGTAAGAATTGGAATGTCGATATCCGCCCCAGCACCGCGCGAGTGGTCTGTAACATCGACCCATGCTCGTTCGTTGTTTTCAGTTCCGGGAACCGAGAATGGAACAGTTGTCCCAAGCTGTCGCTGATATTTCAGCCGTTTTCGATCCGGTTCTTCTGCGTAGGAGCTTGAGTAGACACCATGCCATCGAACGGTGGCCCTGAAGAGCTCCGGGAAAAAGTGCTCCCCTTGTATTTGAATTGAGCTGAGTGACCGCTGTGTCCACTGAATAGAGTATGCTCGAACTTCCCTTTCCTGAAAGTCGTACCCGGTCTTGACAACAACCTCATCCTCCGCGGCGCGGTTGTATGAGTTGCGCAGGCTCAGCTTGTGAAAGTTGCCGAGTCGCAGATGCACATTAAAGATGCCGCCCCAGAGAACAGAATAACGATCCTGCGTACCTTGAAAATGAAGCGGACCGGCGCCCATTATAACATCCTGATATAGCGTATTCCGGCTCCTGCCTCCTGTATATGAGAACGCGCCAACATAACCAAGACCGAATACATCATTGCCCACCTGGTCGCCAAAGTTGAATGAAATCGATTGGTTCAATGGAGCCACTATTTGCCTCGTGCTCCACGTGTTAGGGATGAATTTCCATACAGCATATCCATCGAGAGTTTGGTCGGGGGCTTTCCGCGAACCATCATCAACACCTAGCCAATCATACTGTCCGCCCTGGGAGGAAAGCACCGTTTTCCCGGTTGCAAGCTTGTTGAGCGAGGTGCCAAAAGAAAACTGAAGAACCCGATGTTCAGGAAAATCGAGCGTTTGAAGCTGAACAAGTCCCCCGGTAAAATCTCCAGCCATATCAGGCGTTGCAGTCTTCACTACGGTGACACGCTCTAAAAGACTTGCAGGCACAAGGTCGAAGTCAAAGCTCCTTTTATCATCCTCTGTATTGGTACCACTCACAGATGCACCATCGAGCATCGCAAGATTGTATCGATCTGTCGCTCCACGTACATAGATGTATTTGTTATCTACAAGTGCAACACCTGTTACCCGCTTAAGTGCGTCTCCCGAGGTTGCATCTGCTGAGCGTTTAATGAATTCCGCGGTCACCCCATCTCCGATGGCAGCCGCTCGCTTCCTTTCAGACAGAAGTGAAGCCTCTGTAGAACGGACTGCTTTCGCTGTCGTTACTATCTCTTGCATTTTGTATGCTTCCTCTGCGAGGCTTACGTTCAACCTGGTGGATTCATTTGCAATTACCTCTACGTTTGCGATTACTTTCGTCATATATCCGATGTAGGAAACTTTTATGCTGTAGATGCCTGGCGGAACATTCTTGATTGCAAACTTACCCTCCATATCGGTTGCCGCCCCTAACCTCGTCCCAAGGATCAGCACGTTCGCTCCGATGAGAGGTTCTCCAGAAGCTTCATCAACCACGCTTCCAATAATCGAACTATTTTGAGCCGCAGCCGAGAAAAGGCTAGTCAATACGACAATCAAAAGAATAGCAAATCTTTTCATACTCAACCTCCCAACTTTGCGCAAAATGTATTTTCAAAACATGCCGAGGGTGAAAAGAGGACCGGAATGGTGCCAGCTTACACCTTGCTATAACATACAGGGCACACATTAAATACTTATTATGCTAACGTTATCAGATTGTTAATTCTCTCAATGATGGGAACATAACAGGTAGGCTGAAATAGGCTGCCACGCATGCGGACTCTGGACATTAAACAGACATGTTAAACACTTAAATACCTGTGCGTGACCCCCGTCTTCCATCCACTTGTTGCATTGGTGCAGGCGGCAACAGGGAAACATAGTGGATCCGGGTCTTCTGTAGCATAGCCGCGACATAGAACATTGCAAGCTACTCTTTACTCACTCCTTAACTCTCGTCTTATCGAATGGATACGAGCCCGGTACGTAAATACTCATGACATACTCAATAAAGGAATCACTGTTCAGATGGCTACATTGTCGTAACCGTAGAAAGCGAAGCCATTGGCTCAAATCGCGTCAAGTCAATAATAACATGCGGCACCGATGCTCGCTCGATGCTTGATAAGCTGAAAATTCAGCATGCAAAAACTGTTGAAGAATCTAGCTGGCAAGGAACTTAGTTCATGACGACACTGTTAATCTTAGACAAAGGAGATGTGTCAATAGAGATTTGTCTAAATCGTTGCGAAAGAAAATTAAGCAGAAATTATCCATGAAGAAGGATTTTAGACTGAATGAAACTCTCTTTCCCGTTATATCAACGGTGCTGTTAATTTTGGCTGGGTGCAGGAAACTCCCTGTCATCGGAGATGTCAGTGATATTGACGTCTCATTACTAAATCAGAATAGTGCAAAGGTAAGTTTCTTCTCTGACTTCAAGGGCAAAATTGTCGTGATGAGCTTCATTTACACCAATTGCCCCGACATATGCCCACTGATCACGAACAACTTTCGACGCTTGCAAGATACATTGAAATTAAAGAACATTAGAGGGATTAAACTTATACTGCTCTCATTTGATCCGAATAGAGACACCCCAGGTGCTCTCAAAGAGTATGCAGACACACGGGAACTTGATTTAAGCAATTGGGAGTTTCTGACTGGCTCACGAACAGACATAGATACGATTTTAAGCAAAATGGATGTAAGATATTTCCCGGGCGATTCATCGTACACGCCGGAAGGAAAGCTCACTTACTATATAACTCATACTGACAAAGCGGTGTTAATTGATAAATGGGGGAGAATAAGAAACTCATATCGTGCCAGCACATTGAACGTGAACGAAGTAATCGATGACATAAGAAAACTGGAGTAGGAAATGATATGGTTTGTAATCGCGCTCATACTGGGTCATCAGCATATTAATCGAGGTATCGAGATTGAGAATGCGTTTGTAAGACCCGCAAAGATGGGGATGACAGCAGCAATGTATTTCCAAGTCATTAACCGCACAGACAAGCCTGATACATTGTATGCAGCTTATGCTGATGTATTTGAATTGGCGCAAATCCATGAATCCTATATGAAAAACGGGATGATGGGAATGAGGAGGGTTAAGTTTGTAGTAGTCCCGCCAAAATCGACCTTTGAATTCAAGCCCGGTGGCTATCACATTATGCTGATAAATGCGAGGAAAAATCTGGTTAAAGGGGACAAAGTCAATGTAGAACTGTGGTTTAAGAGGGCTGGGAAATTAGACATAAACGCAAAAGTACAAGATTAATTCTTCCTTCGTTGTCGTTTGAATAATTCTTTGGTGAGATTTGCAAACCCGGCATAAGGATCATTGCATCGAAGTCTTTTCCTGTTAGTTCTCATCTCTCGATCTGTAGGGACCCGCGAGTGGCTGAAAGTTTTTGAGCACTCATAGAAAAACTTCCTGTTTCCGCACTTCAGGCTAAATGCCTCAAATAGTTTTCGTCTTGAGACGTCCTAAGGCTATGGCTTACCAGCGTCGGGAGACGCACCATTTGCTTCTCTTTGCATCGTTCGTTAAATTGAATCTTTGCAACATGGTTGGCAACAAGCGATATGAGGTTCCACTGATTCTGGATTGGGTGATGGAAATTCTATGCGCGCGATAATCCCCGTTGCCGGTGTCGGCAGCCGCCTACGTCCACATACGTACACGCTTCCGAAGGTTCTACTCAATGTTGCCGGCAAGCCAATCATTGGTCATATCATGGATAAGCTTGTCGAAGGAGGCTTTACAGAAGCAACAATTATCGTAGGTTACCTTGGAGACAAAATCCGCGAATACATTGAGGCAAACTACAAGCTCCACGTTGATTTCATAGAGCAGGAGGAACGCAAGGGTCTCGGACATGCAGTCTACTCAGCGCACGAGACTATCAAAACTGATGAACCCATTCTGATCATCCTTGGCGATACGATCTTTGATGTTGATCTCTCAGCACTTGTGTCGCTTCATACGAATGCTATCGGAGTTAAGGAAGTAGACGACCCGCGTCGTTTTGGCGTTGCGGAAGTTGTTGACGGCGTTATCACTCGCGTCATCGAAAAGCCGGAGAAGCCAGCAACAAACCTTGCTCTTGTTGGACTTTACTTCATCAGGAATCCACAGCAGCTTATGGAAAGTTTGAAAGAAATCATTGAGGGCGGTGTAAAGACACGTGGAGAGTACCAGCTCACTGATGGTCTTCAAAGGATGATTGAAAAGGGGGAGATACTGGTTCCGTTTGTTGTCGAAGGCTGGTACGATTGTGGCAAGCCGGAGACGCTGCTAGAAACAAACCGGTTTCTTTTGGAGAAGAAGTCTGTCTATCAGCCTTTGGAGGGAGTGGTTATTGTGCCGCCTGTTTTCATATCACCGAAAAGTGAGATCGTACACTCGGTGATCGGTCCTTATGCAACCATTGCCGATGGCGCAAAGGTCCACCACTCCATCATTCGAAATTCAATTGTGAGCGAAGATGCTCGCGTGGTACGAGCATTGCTTGACAGTTCTATTGTTGGCAACAACGCTGTTGTCAATGGAAGTTATAAGCGGATCAACATTGGAGATTCATCGGAGATAGACTTCTATTAGCCCGATTATTCTTTATCTCATTTGAAAATCACTGATGCAATTACTTTGAAGAGAGGAGCAACATGTATGTCTCATCTGTTTACGTCTGAATCAGTTTCCGAAGGACATCCGGATAAAATCTGTGATCAGATCTCTGATGGGATCCTTGACGAATTGTTGCGCCAGGACCCATATTCACGAGTTGCATGCGAAGCTTTTGTAACAACAGGCTTGGTGGTGGTAGGCGGAGAGATCACAACCAAAGGGGTACTTGATGTCCAGGGTGTCGTGCGCGGCATTATACGTGATATTGGATACACAAAAGCAGAGTACCGCTTTGATGCTGACTCCTGCGCGGTCATATCGGCAATTCATCAGCAATCCCCCGACATTGCCCAGGGAGTCGATGCGGGAGGCGCAGGCGATCAGGGAATGATGTTTGGGTATGCAACAGATGAGACCCCTGAGTACATGCCGGCTCCAATTATGTTTGCTCACAAAATTGTCAAGCGGCTGGCTGAGATTCGGAAAGGTCAATCCGAGCTCATGCCCTATCTGCGACCTGATGCAAAATCGCAGGTCACCGTGGAATATGAGGGGCGCAAGCCTGTGCGAGTTGATACCATCGTCGTTTCAACTCAACATGATCCTGACATCACCCAAGAGCGCATTCGAGAGGACGTTATTGAACATGTGATCAAGGCGGTCATCCCGGAAGAACTTCTCGATAACAACGTTACATACCATGTGAATCCAACAGGACGGTTCGAGATTGGCGGTCCACACGGAGACAGCGGACTCACCGGCAGAAAAATCATCGTCGACACCTACGGGAGTCGAGCTCCGCACGGCGGCGGATCATTCTCAGGAAAAGATCCGACAAAGGTTGACCGAAGCGCTGCCTATGCAGTTCGCCATCTTGCAAAAAACATTGTTGCCGCCGGTCTGGCTCAGGAAGTTCTCATCCAGGTAGCCTATGCGATTGGTGTCGCCCAACCTGTGGCTGTTTATGTTGATACCATGGGCACAGGAAAAATTCCGAACGGTGAGCTTGCAAAGTTCATCCGAAAAGAAGTTGACCTCACACCAAACGGGATTATCAAACGCCTCGATCTCCTCAGGCCGATCTATCGAGCCACGGCAGCATACGGTCATTTTGGTCGCAATGAAAAAGAGTTCACGTGGGAAAAGCTTGATCTGGTCGATTTATTCCGAAGCCTTTTATAGTTCAGCGAACCTTTCCGTTCATCAATTCATCGCATAGAAAACATACGAAAGGGGTAGATGTCCAATTATGGATTCGAAAAAAAACGTATATAAAGTTCGTGACCTTGAACTTGCAGAGTCAGGACGAAAAAGGATTGCCTGGGCAGAATCCCGGATGCCCGTCCTGATGGCGCTCCGAAAAAAGTATTCAAAAACCAAACCACTGAAAGGCTTCCGTATCGCAGGCTCGCTCCATGTGACAAAGGAGACAGCGGTCCTGGTTCGAACCTTTGTTGCCGCCGGCGCGAATGTAAGCTGGAGCGGCTGTAACCCGCTCTCGACGCAGGACGATGTCGCAGCCGCACTGGCAAGCGATGGCATTTCAATCTATGCCTGGCATGGAATGAGCCGAGAGGAATACTACTGGGCTCTTGAGCAAACGTTAGCGATTGAACCACACCTCACACTCGATGATGGCGCCGACCTTATTTTCACCCTTCATTCAAAACACCCCGATATTCTCTCCAAAGTGATCGGAGGGACAGAGGAAACAACAACCGGGGTTCATCGACTTCGCGCAATGGCTGCTGACGGTAAGCTGAAATATCCGATCATTGCGGTCAACGATGCCGAGACAAAATGGGACTTTGATAATGTTTACGGGACCGGGCAATCGACGATCGACGGCATTCTTCGCTCGACGAGCATCTTATTGGCTGGAAAGACATTCGTCGTAGCCGGCTATGGCCACTGCGGAAGGGGAGTTGCTTTCCGTGCCCGTGGAATGGGAGCCCACGTAATTGTGACGGAGGTCAAACCAATCCAAGCCCTGAAAGCAACGCTTGATGGCTTTACTGTCATGACAATGGATGAGGCTGCAAAGCTTGGCGACATCTTCGTGACCGCGACCGGGGTAAAAGATGTGATTGTCGAACGCCACTTCCGGAAAATGAAAGATGGCGCCATCGTTGCCAACACAGGTCACTACGATTGTGAACTTAACCTCGGCGACCTTAAGAAGCTCTCAAAGCAAATACGTGAGATTCGCCCCAATAACGAAGAGCACATCCTGAAAGATGGACGCCGCATTTATCTTCTTGCCAGAGGAAGGCTCGTTAACTTAGCTGCTGCTGAGGGTCATCCCTCCGAGGTTATGGATATGTCCTTTGCAAATCAGTTCATGGCACAGATCTATCTGGCTGACCTTTTCAAGCAAGGGAAACGGCTTGAGAACAAGGTCTACAACATTCCAGAGGAACAAGACGAGGAGATCGCCCGCCTGAAACTCGAAACAATGGGGATCCGCATTGACCGACTTACCCCGGAGCAGCAAGCATACATCCGCGATTACTCTGCTGGAACATGAGAAAGCGGAAAGAACATCGGGAGGAGAAGCTGCATCCTGCATATTATAGTGCCCTCTGCGAGGAAAACATATGTATGACATGTTCGTTCACGATGTTCGAGGGAGACCGTTTGCCGTCCAGCCCTACCGCCGCATAGTCTCTCTTGTCCCAAGCCTCACCGAAACTCTATTTGATTTTGGCATGGGTGAACATGTAGTTGGTAGAACAGACTATTGTATTCATCCTGCAGAGGCACTTCCTGTCGAGAGCATCGGTGGGACAAAGAATCCGGATATTGATGCAGTTGCCCGGCTCCAACCAGAGCTTGTCTTTGCGGATATTGACGAGAATCGTAAGCAGGATGTGGATGCCTTAGAACAGCTCGGGATCAGGGTCTTCGTTACTCATCCGCAAAGTGTCGCCGAGGCAATGGCTCTTCTTGGAACGATCTTTGCCCTTCTGGCGCCGTTGCTTTCGAGGAACTCAGCAGAAGCACTCATTCATGGAATTCGCAAGAGGTACAATGAACTTCGTTCGGTGCTTCACGCCCATCGCCCAAGAGTCTTTGTCCCGATCTGGATGGATCCATGGATGACCTTCAGCGCAGGAACATATGCAGATGATCTTCTTGCTTTGCTTGGCCTGGAGAATGTCTTCCGTGATCGCTGCCGCAGGAAAAGTCTACATGAGGATCTCTCATTCCCATCGCAAACTGAAAGTTTATCAGAGTCTCCAGACGCGCAACGCTATCCCCGGCTGAGCACGGAAGAAATTCTTGCTGCTGATCCTGAGGTTCTCCTTCTTCCATCCGAGCCTTATCCTTTTGCTCAAGAAAACTCCGCTCGCGTCCTATCATTGCTGTCTGAAACCACAGCAGTGAAAAGCGGTCGTGTCTACGTCGTCGAAGGCAGCTTGCTTTTCTGGTGGGGAACCAGAATGCGGTTAGCTCTGTCAAATGAGAATTGGGCGTTCTTCGCTCAAACGCATTGACATGCTATGTACGACTTGCATTCGATCTCTTACCTTGCTAATTTAACCGAAGTTTTGCAATCATTCTCACTCCGTCTTATGGCCGGGGTCATGAAAAGCAGTCTTAAATATTTTTGCGTTGCTAAAATCACATCTTACGCCGCGTACTTCAGATAAGAAAGGAATTTCCAATGGAATCCGAGCGAAAATCACTTCCTGCAAATGCGTACACAGAGCTACAACCCGGGGAAAAGTACATCCCATTTATTGCAGCCGAGGTTCGCATCCCGGAGGTCACGGTGCGTTCAGTGATAGCTGGAGTCATCATGTCAATCTTGTTCTCTGCGGCTGCAGCTTTCCTCGGTTTGAAAATCGGGCAGGTTTTTGAAGCAGCGATCCCAATTGCTATCATAGCAGTTGGGATTGCTCCCCTCTTTCGACGGAAATCCACTGTGCTGGAAAATGTGATCATCCAATCCATTGGTGCAGCATCAGGAGTTGTCGTGGCGGGAGCAATTTTCACTATTCCCGCACTTTTCATTCTCAACTTGCAAGTGAATTTGCTCCAGGTGTTCTTAGTCGCCTTCTTCGGGGGAGCTCTGGGGATTCTTTTTCTCATCCCGTTCCGCCGATATTTCGTGAAGGAAATGCATGGCAAGTTCCCCTTCCCGGAAGCGACTGCTACAACAGAGGTTCTGATCGCTGGTGAAGCTGGAGGTCAGCAGGCGAAAGTACTTGCAATTGCTGCAGCCATTGGCGGGCTTTATGATTTCTTGGTTCTGACCGTTGAAGCATGGCGCGAGGTATTCACAACGCGCGTCATCCCAATCGGAGAAACTATTGCGAACAATTTGAAAATGGTCTTCAAAGTCGATGTTCTCGCCTCGGTGCTTGGGCTTGGCTACATTGTTGGATTACGCTACGCAACAATGATTGCCGCGGGAAGTTTTTTATCATGGTTCGTGCTTGTGCCGCTTGTCTATCATTTTGGAAAAGATCTCATGGTAAGTCTTCCACCTGTCACAAACGGGATGCTTATCGGCGCCATGAGCGCGGAGCAAATTTTCAGCAACTACGTGAGGCTCATTGGGATCGGAGGCATTGCAACAGCGGGCATCATCGGCATTTTGAAATCCTCAAAGATCATCGGAGGGGCTGTCTCAACAGCAGCGCATGAAATTTTCGGAAAGCGTGGAAGGATAACCGAGACACAAGTTGAGCGCACAGATCGCGATTTACCAATGGGAATTGTTGTCGGACTGTTAATCCTCGTAGCAATTGCTCTTGTTATTTTCTTTCGATTCTCGGTTTTCTCGAGCTTCAGCAACTCCATTGCGTTAAGTCTGTTAAGCTTAGGAATCGCACTCATTATTGCATTCTTGTTCACTACAGTTGCCGCACAAGCGATAGCGATTGTGGGCACGAATCCGGTCTCCGGGATGACGTTGATGACACTTATAATTTCAAGCTTGATCCTTGTGAGCGTTGGCGTGTCAGGACCGAAGGGAATGCTCGCAGTACTTTTGGCTGGAGGAGTGGTATGCACTGCACTCTCAATGGCTGGTGGTTTCATCACAGATTTAAAGATCGGATACTGGACCGGAGCAACCCCTTTGAATCAGCAGCGATGGAAGTTCTTAGGAACAGTATTTGCCGCCACAAGCGTAGGTTTGGTGATCATGTTGCTCAACAAAGTGTATGGGTTCACAGGACCAACAGCGCTGCCGGCGCCGCAAGCAAATGCAATGAGCGCGGTGATACAAACTCTCATGTCGAACCAACCTGTACCGTGGCTTCTATACGGAGTTGGGATGTTCATTGCCCTCATCGCAGAATCATTGAAAATCTCGCCTCTTGCATTTGCCCTTGGGATGTATATCCCACTTGAACTCAACACACCAATACTTTTTGGAGGTCTTATCGCTCACCTCGTTGCAAAAAGTAGTAAGAACGAAGAGACCAGCCGTCGCCGCCGTGAACGCGGAACCTTAATTGCGTCAGGATTCATTGCTGGCGGAGCACTCATGGGAGTGATCGGAGCAATCCTGCGATACTACAATGTCAACCTCAGCATTGGATTCGCTGAGCAACATGGAGGCGAAGTTCTTAGCGTTGTCATGTTCATAGCGCTAATGATCTACATGTACGTAGACGCAAGGCGAAGCAGCCCAGCGGCTGGTTGATCTCCATCTGAGCTGCGAGTCCGCCAAGAGCGGACTGAAAAGAACCAGACTCCTCAGCCATCCCCAGAAGTCGACAAGAAGGGACCGCGAATCACCCTATCGATTGTGTCTGAGTGTACCTTGGGTATTAAGTGCGTTGGATTAACATCTTTTAATCGCTATTTAATGGTGTCTCGTTGCTGCCGCTCGTGAAATTTTGTATATTTCTATTGCACAACGGTTGCTTAGTAAGCGGGGATTTTAATGAACGGGAAAGATCTGATGCGGATTCTCAAATGGGTGGGCATCGCTGCTATAGTGGCGATCCCGATTGTCATTCTCCTCAGCCAACGCAAAAAGGAGAAGAAAGAAGAAAAGCCTGTGCTTTTCTATAAAGACATTGACAACATTTTTGAAGAGGAAATGAAGTAGACAAAGCCCCGGGCGCGCCGGGGCTTTTCACTGCGTTCGCTCTCGTCTCAAAATGAATCCGCCTCTGGCAGACTACCGGTGCGGGACTTTCAGAAGACGTATCATCTCTTTTACTGCCTCGGTGATCCCGACAAAAACTGCTCTTGAAATGATCGCGTGACCAATACTGAGCTCATCGATGTCTGCTATCTCAGCTATAGGACCCACATTGACATAGTTCAGCCCATGGCCCGCGTTCACACCAAGTTTTAATTCTTTGCCGAGAGCAGCCATGCTACGAATTTTCTCAAGATGACGCTCCCTCTCTTCATGTGAAGCTGCATTTGCATACTCACCAGTGTGTATCTCTATCATATCTGCCCCAATTTCAGCGGATGCATGAACTTGATCGGGTTCGGGATCGATAAACAGGCTCACCTCAATGTCATGTTTGTGGAATTCCTTGATGACATCTTTTAAGTATCGCTGATTGTCACTGACATTAAGCCCCCGTTCTGTCGTCAACTCCTGACGTCGTTCCGGAACAAGGGTCACCATGTCGGGAAGCGTTTCAATGGCAATCCGAATGATCTCTTCCGTAGCCGCCATCTCCAAATCAAGTTTTGTCTTAACTGTCTCGCGAAGCAAACGGACGTCACGGTCATTGATATGCCGACGATCCTCGCGGAGGTGACAAACAATCCCTTCTGCGCCAGCAAGCTCAGCAAGATGTGCAGCGGTCACGGGATCCGGCTCCAATCCACCGCGGGCTTCGCGAAGTGTCGCTACATGGTCAATATTTACAGAAAGACGCATATTTTCCTCTTTTCTGTTTTCCTCTAAAAATATAGGCAAATGAAAAATAAAAGAGAAGTCGTGGCACAACTTTTTTAAAGGAATTTCGTATTTTTGTAAAGAGGAATTTCGAAGCAACATCTCAAGGAGGTTTACCATGAACAGATGGCAAGGAGCGAAGATAATTCACACATTATGTCCAATTGTATTTGCATTCGCCATCACCACAAGTGCACGGGGACAATCTTCTCGTGATACCACAGATGAGTTTTCAAGACGAATCGACAGACTGATTGACCGAATTCTCCCAATGGTACAAACTGAAATTCAGGAATATCTCATGGGAAGATCGGAGTCTGATTCGATTCGTCCCTCTTACGCAGACACTCTCATTGAGCGCGGACTTGCTTCTGAAAAAACAACCATCTTCTCCGCTGACACATCGATTGCATCAGGCGATACGCTCGCTGGAACTATCATCGTGGATCGATGCCGACTTGCTCTTTCCGGACAAGTGGCAGGGGACGTCGTTGTAATTGGTGGGACATTTTCAATGAAGCCGGGAAGCCGCGTCGAAGGAAATATCATCCTGATCGACGCACAGTTCCACCGTTCCGACTCAACATCAATAAGTGGCGTCGTCGTTGAACGCAGCCTGAGGCAAAAGAGACTTCATCATGAACGTCAACGCATCGCTTCATTCCCTCGGTACGACCTCAACTGGGCCCACACTATGTTGTATGGCGGAGATGCTCTTTTCCGTTACAACAGAGTTGAAGGCTTCTTTGTTGGAATCGGTCATGAGAAGAAATACTATTGGGACGAAACCCAACATCACTCCCCCTCCGGTCTCATCGGTTACGCATTCGCTCTTCACCGATGGCAGTATCTTTTGGGTTGCGATATCTGGTTCGGGAACATGCACAGAACTGAATTCGGCGCTGAAATTCACAGCGGCACCGATACGAAAGATTCATGGATCATCGATGAAATGGAAAATACTATAGCAGCGCTTTTCGTCCGACTTGATTATCGCGATTATTTCTTCAGAAATGGATTTTCATTTCATGCTGCACAGTACCTCTCTCCACAGGTTCGGTTTCAGGTTACGTACAGCGCCGACCGCTATGAGTCGTTGTCAAAGCGGACAAACTGGTCACTTTTTTACCCAAGCCGACTCTTCCGACCGAACCCATCTATTGAGGACGGGTTAATGCGGAGCATCATATTCTCAACCGACATCGTCACGTACAACAGCAATCGGCCGAACAGAGGAGGGTGGCGCATTCATGGCAAAGCAGAATTTGCAGGGAATACAACTGGAGATCAGTTAGGGGGAGATTTCTCGTTCTCTCAATACCTTCTCGATGTCCGTCAATACCGTCCAATTGGGGAGAAATCGGAGATACGTCTGCGCGCTCGCGGAGGACTTACCTCAAGCAACACACCGCGACAGAAGTCTTTTGAAATTGGCGGGCTCGGGTCACTACCTGCCTATGGATTTAAGGAATTCTCCGGCACGAAAATGCTCCTTCTGAACGGCGAGTTAGAGCTGCGTGGCGATTTGCTCGATGAGTTGCCAGTTATGTCCTGGTTCTCCCATTCGCTATCGCTTATCCTCTTTGCTGACGCTGCCACAGTATCAGGTGGGAGCGATCTCGTGCCCCCCTCTGTTGGTGAAGACACCTCATTCACCATAAATCCAACTCGTGGTTGGAAAAGCGACCTCGGGTTCGGAGTAGGAACACGCTCCGGAAACATGCGGCTTATTTTCGCGTGGAGAACAGACTTACCATCTCCACCAAAGATATTCTTCCGCTTCAGCCAGACATTCTGAGCTCTTTACGATATAGCTAACACTTACCTGTTTGGCTGAGAAGAGCCTTTCGGGGCTTTTAGTCGAATCACAAACTGGAGCTGTTGTGGTTTGATGCTCACAAGCTGCACATCTGAGGGATAGCGAACTGTAGGTTCGATGAGTCCAACGGTGTCGCGGAGAAGTGTACTATAAAGCACCTGCGCATTCACTTCATCCGAGGAAATACTACCTATCCTTGTCGCTCCTCCACGAAGAATAACCTGTAGTGTTGGCGGATAGAGAAGGACCTCTCTCCCCGGAGGTACCCCTACTACTTCCACCGGGACATCCTTCCATTCTTTTTCTGCCATTAAGTCCACCGGCACCATGATGTGTGCCCGATGTGGGGAAACCGACACCAGTGACGTCCCGCCACTGGTGGGATCAGAAGGCGCTACATCGACGGATATGCTCGTGTGAACATCGTTGAGTTCAATCCGATTTGTCTTCCACTGCGTTATGTTCTGGAGAACTGTTCTGCTCCCGCTGAGCGTTACACTATCTGGATCAACCGTCACTGTACCTGCAATTCCAAAGCCCTTTCGAAATTTGAGGGAAAGCTGCGGAACTAGAGGAACTCGTTTCTGCACCATCGGTTCGAGGTTCAGGAAGAGGGTGTCAGGTACTATTGAGAGAATTTGAACTCCGCTTGGAATTTCAACGTGAACGAACGGGTCTCTCCCAAGGATGATTCGCGTGGTCGTAGCCTGGGCTTCTGAAAGATAAATCTGAGCCCTCGGATGGCTTAGCAACGACATTCCTACGAGCTCCCATCCAGAACCTCGGGCAACAAGCCCAACTGCGTGCGGGGGCGGCGAACTCAGAGCCATATTTCGGGGTAGCTCAGCAATCTTGATCGGAAGAGTAAACGTCCAGGTATATTGCGCATTCATAGTAACGGAGAGCCACAAGAATAGGGCAAAGAGCGTTGTCGTAATGATAACAGGATACCTACGCATCCTCTTTGGATTTGCAGTCTCTGTGTACAATGCGCGCCTCATGATTCCCGGTTCTTATGCACTGAAAATGGTGATAAAAGGGAAAAAACTTTTCAGCGATTACAAAAGATTTATTGCTAAATCGCAATCCGCCTCACGCGGATTAGTTAAAACTCCCGCGCGCCGAAGTAGTGACACCTGGCACTGCGAGCCTGTCTTCCTCTGCTCCTCGGTGTTTTTCATGATTTGACAGGCTCACCATGACACGCACTCGATCCCAGTGACTCAGGCCGAAGCCGCGGACCATCCCACATAATGGGAGTTTGGGTACGCGGAGAAATTCCCTCCCTTTGCGACAAAGACCACATTGAGAATTCTAAATCCGCTGTTCTTCCTTTATGTGCTTTGTGGTTAGATTAGCTCAGATAATTTTGAACGGCGTATCTGGATCATCCTCATACCGTATCTCATCCACCTTCTCGCGCTTTCCTTTTCCTCCGTATAGGCGATTTGGCAAGTTGATGACCACCCCGGGCGTCGTACCGATATTTTTGTATCCGTGCGCGATCCCCGGAGGGATTGCTACTGCCGCGGGATTACTTTCGCCCGCTACAATGCTCATCTTGCAACCGAATGTCGGTGAATCCTTCCGGTTGTCCCACATCACAACAAGAAAGTCAGACGGACCAAGGAAAACGAAATAGTCTGTTTGAGACTCATGTGCATGGGGGCCACGAGTAACACCAGGGTATGTGACAGAGAGATACGCCATCACAGGATAAATCGATTTATCGATCTCATCTTGACGAAAGAGCTCAGCGAGCCAGCCGCGTTCATCGTGATGTTTAGTAATCGGCTTAATCAGGACCCCATCAATTGTCCCGTCATGAAATTCCATTGGCAAAATTCCTCCTGCGGTTCTGAAGCCGCCTGCGGTCTAATTGCCGCACGCAAAGCGATAAACACAACTCTAAACCCTTGAGAGTGCGTCCTTCAGTTCGCTTTCTTTCCTTATCCCAGTAAATGTTGTCTCGAAGGAAATGGGGAGTTTTCCCCGCTCAGCAATGCGTAGCCTCTTTGATGGAATCTTAACGCCATAGCTCGGGGAGATCTCCCATGGCTCGATACGAACAACGCTGCGAGGCATCTTCAATACCAGTGACGCTTTCTCCCCTTTAAGAAGAAACAACCCCTCGCTGATCTGTTCGACTTGCACGCCAGGCGCAAGATGCAGAAGAAACTCCACTGTATGCTCTCCATCGCCGTCAACCATATCCTTGATCACCCACGTCACCTGTCCCTTCTTGAACTCAACTCGCCGGCGGTGGATCACAGGCTGACTCAGGCGTGTGTATCCATAATGCTCAGCTTCGAAAGCATCATATTCATCCGATGTGTACCACTCAAGCACGCGAGGCTCAGTTCGATCCTCTTTAATATGCCAGATCGAGGCGAACTCTGCAAGCTCCCGTCCATCGACTACAATTGTGTTGTGGGCGTAAGTGCTGCGGAATTTCTGTCGCTCATTGATGTCGCAGGTGTAGCAGTATGTTCCCGAATCAGTGATGAACGTTTCTCCGCCAAAGAAGAGTTCGAAGCTGAAGGTATCATTATGGCCATGGCCTCCGAGACCGTCCATTCCAATTTCGCCAGCGTCGATGATAAGATAGGCATCCTTGTAGCGCATGATGTAGAATCCACCGTGGGGAAAAGCCTTTGATGACAGGTGAGGAGCATCATCGGGAATCTTCAAGAATTGTTCAAAGCCCTCTGCTCCGAGGAGCCATAAAGCGTCCTCGCTGTACGAGCCTGCAGCCTTCTTAAAATCGGCGCGGTTGAAGAGCACCGCTCCAATCGAAAGGAGGTATCGATGATCATTGATCGGCTGAGACGGGGAGAAGCGGAACAGACGCCCGTCATCCGCATCGCCGATAAGCGGAACTGAGCCATCAGGCTTTGTGTAATGCATAATGAACTCGAACATTTTCTCAAGTCGCTGCCGATAGATTGGTGAGAATGGAATATGATTTCGCTCTGCAAGAATGTAAGGGACAACGAGGAGCTCCGTGACGAGCCGATGGTAGGCGATGGACTGTTCATAGTCAACGCCGTCTGGGCGGACTTGATTTCTTATTTCCTCTTCGAGGAGGCGTCTCCCAAGTCTGAGCCACTTCCTGCCACGTTTTGTATCTTGAAAAAAAAGTCCGAGAACAAACAGTCCCGTTGCATCGGAGAGGAGATGATTATGGTTTCGCAGAGCAAATTCGAGATTGAATTCAATGAACGCCCCGTGTAGATAAAGATAAAGCAGGATGGAATCTTGCAGCCCTTGGGAGAAGGATTTGGAATTCACGAAATAAGCACACCCGAAAGCCCAGTTAATGGCACGAAAGGCTACCTCCATGCTTGTCATCCAGTTGACGCCATAAGGGAATGGATTTGCGCGAATCCAGTCCTCTACCATCTCTGCAAACTTACTGGCATAGGCTTCATTTCCTGAAATCCAGTATACGCGTCCAAGCCAGGCTGCGAAATGGAATCTGCTAATTTCCCAGGGGACTTTGATGTCGGAGTGCTTTTGACGCTCGTGAAGTCTTACTCTTGTATAGTACCTGAGCTCCCATCTCCCGCCTGTCTTAACGTCCTCATGCCAGGGAAGCGGTAAAGAAAGCTTGATAGGAGCCGAACCAAAAACTGAGAATGTATTGTTGATCTCAGTATCGCTGCCCCCGATGATTACCTTAGATGACATTGAGCGGTTGAGAAGATCAAGAAAAAATTCTTTCCGATTGCGAGGTGTGAAAAAGAATCGAGAGGAAATCAGTCGCTCATAACATGATTTTGACATGACTTTCTTCCTCTCGCTGTAAGCGCTGTGCCAGAGGGCGCCCCCAAGGAGGTGCGAAAGCCATGGATGGATTACACGATAGCGTAGCAGCCTCATAAATTGCCGGACGCTAACGGGATGTTGAAGTATGCCACGAAATCGAGTAAACATCCAGTGTTCCATAGCATCGTGTGTATATTCGCTGAATCAGCGATCCCTGCTGTAAAAGAAGTGAATCGACTGCTTGACGGACTCCAGCCCAGTGCTCATAATCATATGCAGATTTCCCCCAGATGTCCACGCTATTGGCAATAACGTAATCGGGCTTGAACGATGAGAGGTCGCGTGCATATGTATATTGGGTACGATAAGGCTGATTGTAAAAAGCAAACCAGAAACTCATTGAGCCCCACACACGTGCATTAAGGGGGATTGCTGCGCGAAGAGCAGCAAGCGTCTGTTCATAATCGCAATTACGATTGCGGTAAACTAATGCAACATCGCCTGCTGCACTATTAAGGAATGCGGCGAAGATAGCAATGGCGACAAAAGTACGGAAGGTCGAGATTCGCCAGGGTGTGAAAGAACCCAGCAGTAACCCAGCCACCGCAGCTATCGCTCCAGCAAGCCAGGGTGATAATAGAACCATGTAATGAATTGTTTTGTTCGAATTAAGCAAAAAGAAAATTAGGATATACGCAACTAATGGAGTAATGAGAAACCATCGCGTGAGTTGATTGTACCTCTTGCGATAAAAAATTAGCATAACCACTGCAAGTAAACTAACGGCAACGATCAGTACCCTGTAGGGAAATGCTACATACTGAAGAAATCGCTGCCATTCCCCTCGTGCGCTCATAATTAGCCAAAACGATTGCACAATCTGTTGAGGTCGTCCAGCAAGCTGAGCCCACCAGTCCTGAAAATGATTCCCGAAATCCTGATAAATTACGTAAACAGCATAAGGAAGGAAGCCAAGAAAGCCTCCTGCGGTGAAGAAAGCAAATTTTTGAAATACCTTCTTCACACTGCTATGCAGCCCAAGTAGAATAACGACGCAGGCAAGCGGGACAGCTAACCCATTTGGATGAACCCAAACAGAAATGCCGGCAGAAATCCCTGCCAGAAATACTAACAACAGACGCTGGCGAAGTAGAGCTTCAGCGAAGACCCACAGAGTTCCGATAGAGAACATGACCAGATAAATCTCAGGCCTTACCTGGCGAGACGCGATGAAGAAGAAATTATCAACAGATAGAAGCAATGTCGAAAGGATAGCTACCCATTCCGAGCTAATCCGTCGCATCAGGAAGTAAAAAACCACAAGGCTCAGAATACTAAAGCCAACCGAAGCAAGGCGGGCTTGAAGTAGCCCAACACCACCTAGCCTGAATACAGCGGCAAGAACAAGGCTCTGGAAAATCCGAGGTTCTAAAAAGTGTCGGTCATATCCATCTCGACCTGCGAGGACGGGATTCACAAGACGACCAGTTGTTGCAAGACTGTAACCTGTAATTGATTCCCATGGTTCATCAACCCATGGACGCGGATATACCGTGAGACATGTGAGGCCAAGAACAGCAGCAAGGGATAAAACCAATAAAAGGCAAATAGTATAACGCATCTTTATGAGACCGCCAGCCAGACTCCGATAACCATGCTAACAATGCCGACCCATTGTATCGTTGTTAGATGCTCTCCAAATAGGAAATTCGACGCCACAATAACCAACAAGAAACTTACCGTCATTGTCACAGGGTAGGCAAGACTCAGAGGAACTTGCTTGACAACACCGATCCACGTTACAGCACTCAGGCTGGCAAAGACAATCCATATCCAGAGATACAGGTTTTTCAAGAACGTGAGAAGCTCAAGTGGGTCTTGAACAATTGAGTGAACAGAAGGAAATGAACGAGAAGCGTTCTTTACAGCGAGTTGACCTATCACACCGGAAAGAACAGATGCACAAAATAATCCGAAGGTTTCAGCCGAGTATTTCATTAGTTCCCTTTCGCGCTATAACAAAGACAGATGAACCTGGAAGTCCACCAAAAGGCAGAGCCCGAAGTCGATTTTTCCAGCAAAACGTGAGAATTTTGTTTTCGAACCGCAGAAAGGTGAGGAAAAGAGCGTTAAGAGCAGGATGCAACGGTTTCACATCTGAGTCAGTCCTCCTAAATATCCGAGAAATGATTCTACGAATTAAAAGGAGAGGCAAAAGGACGACGTTTCTGTATGCGAGAAACTCAATCTGAAAACCGGCGTCCAGTAGCCTCTTGCGAAGCTTCGAAATTGTATATCGCTCACGCGTCTGCACAGCAATGTCATGCGAACCTCGAAGCCACTCAAAAGCAGGAAGATTGATAATGCACATACCTTGAGGTTTCAGAACGCGCCTGAATTCTTTTAACGCCTCGACATCATCCTGAACCCACTGGTGATAAAGGACGTCAAGCGAGATGACAACATCAAATGTCTCACTGTCGAAGGGTAGCTTCGTTACACTTGACTGCACAAGAGACCATACGCTACGGGAAAGTGCATTATTTTGTAGACGGCGCAAAGCTCGTGCGAGAGCAATTGGAGAGCGGTCGACGCCAACAGCAGTCTGGAACGCGCTGAGGCGGGTGAGCATCTTGCCGGTACCACATCCGGCATCGAGCGCGCGCCCTCTCCTGCCGTTTTTTGGCGCAGGAGAGAGCAAAATGCGCGAAACCAGTTCATGGAGTCCAACGAACCACCAGTACGAATCCTCAAGTTCAAAAAGGCGTTGGTATTCTTCAGCTCTCATCGAACATTCTTATGGTAAAACTCAAGGATTGCTTCCGTTACCCTTTTCACCTCTTCGTCAGTCAGTTCCGGAAACATAGGTAACGACAGTTCCTCCTTCGCATGACGTTCAGCTCTCGGGTAGGAGCCGGGACCAGCGCCCAGCTCAGAGTAAGCCTTTTGCAGATGAATCGGAATAGGGTAGTGAATCAGAGTCCCAATGCCTCGTTCGTGCAGAAAAGCCTGCAAAAGGTCCCTCGACCGACATCGAAGGGCGTAGATATGGTAGACGTGCTTCGCGCAGGAAAATTCACCTGGCAGCCGGACATCGACATTCTGAAGATACTGCGCGTAAGAGTGTGCAATTGCACGCCGACGCTCGTTCCACATATCAAGATGGGGAAGCTTCGCTCGAAGAATAGCCGCTTGTATTTCATCTAGACGTGAATTCATCCCCTTCATCACATGGACATAGCGTTCGCGCTGCCCATAGTTGCGGAGCAACCTCAATCTCTCTGCAAGTGCTTTGTCGTTAGTCACGACCGCCCCTCCATCTCCAAACGCTCCTAAGTTCTTGCTTGGATAAAAACTAAAGCACCCAAGCTCACCAAAGGTCCCGACCTTCTGATCTCCCCACATGGCTCCGTGCGCCTGAGCACAATCCTCAACTATAGGGATTCTGTGCTTCGACGCTACTTCCCGTATGCCATCAAGATTCGCAGGATGGCCATAAAGGTGAACAGGAACAATAGCTTTAGTTCGACGAGTAACTGCTGACGCGAGGGCTTCTGGATCCATGTTGTAGAATCCATCTTCGATATCAACCAGCACAGGAGTTGCACCGGTAGCTGTAATGGCTGCCACTGTAGGGACAGCGGTATTTGGGACTGTGATAACCTCATCACCCTGTCTGATACCCAATGCAACTAATGCGAGCGTGATAGCCTCAGTTCCTGACGCGCATCCTACGGCATATTCGCAACCAAGATATTCGGCAAATTCCTTCTCGAATTGCTCCACCTCTTCACCAAGAATGAACCAGCCTCGTTCGAGAACGCGACCGATGGCTGCCTGAATCTCCGCTCGATAATTATCAAACTGTCGCCGCAGATCCCCAAACGGGATGTGATTCACCAGTAGTGCTCCTTATATTTTTCGTAATATTCGAAGGTCCGTTGCAAGCCAGCATCAAGATCGACAAGAGGTTTCCAGCCTGTGAGTGAGGAAAATTTCCGGTAATCCGCCTGGTAGTTTCCTATTTCGATAGCCTTGCTTTCAGGTGGAAAAGGAACCAGTTCATAAGAGCCCTTCCCGTATACTTTGATCATTGTTTTGACAAGGTCAACAAGCGAAATAGCAATCCCGCCAAGATTGAACACCTGCCCGTTCGTTTCCTCCATTGCCATGGCGATCAGAAGAGCCTCAACGACATCGTCGACGTAATTGATATCGCGGACTTGCTTACCATCACCATAAATCTTGACAACATTTCCGTCAATGAGCTGTCTTATAAACCAGTTGATAATCCCCTGCCGCGGGTGTTTCATCTGATGACGAGGTCCATAGGTGTTTGTCAGACGCAGCGATGTGGCACGAATTCCATAGACATTGTTATAGAGAATATGGTACCATTCCCCTGCAATGTTATTTATCCCGTTCACATCTGTTGGTTCCATAGGGTGGTTTTCATCAACGGGTAGGTATTTCGCTCTCCCATATTGTCCGCGTGTGCCAGCAAAAACAAGTTTCACCTTCGGATTGTATTTCCGACATGACTCCAGGATCGATAGCTGAGCTACACAATTGATCTCGAGGTCAGTAAACGGGTCTTTCATGCTGTCGACGTGGCTAAGAGTCCCTGCGAGATTGAAAATGCAATCCTTCCCCTGCACAAGATAGTTCATGCTTGATCGATCGCGAACATCCGAGATGTTCACAGTAACCTTATCTTCAATACCGTGAATATTAAAAACGTTGCCACCATATTCAGGAATCAGAGAATCAACCAGGAGTACATGCGAACCAAATTCAACCAATCGATGCGCAAGGGTGCTTCCGATGAACCCCAAGCCGCCTGTGATCATCACCTCCTTGTCCTTATAGTACGAAGCAAGATCAAGTGTGTTCATTCTGAAATTTCTCTCTCTTCTTGAGGTACATTTTCAGTTTTTCTGCCCTGCCTCAGTATGATAAGCTCAACCCACAGTTTCATGATGTCTATTCCAACACGAAAAAGGCGACCTATATTGAAAAACTGAGATTTCCCATAAGTCCGAAAGTAATGATGCACACCGACTTCCGCGAAGCGAAAGCCAGCATCTTGAATCTTCCTCACTAATTCAATGCAAATGACGCCGCTATTGCGTGTTAGCTTAACCTTCCTAAAAACATCACGACGAATCAACCGAAAATCACAATCCACATCTTTAATTTTCAAGCCGAACAGAAATTTCATCAGGTACTGATATACTTTCCCAATAATGATTCGATGCAGAGGATCATGCCTCTTGATCTTGAAGCCGTTAACGACGTCAACATTATCGGTCATTAGCGGCAGAAGTTTTTTCAATTCTCGCACATCGTATTGCGCATCACCGTCAGTATAGAAAATTAAATCCTTGGTTGCATTATAAAACCCGGATCGCAGGGCTCCGCCGTATCCTTTGTTCGTCTCGTGAAAAATAGTTCGCAACGCTGAATAGCTCTTCTGAAGCTCAGTTAGAATCGCTCTGCTTCCGTCGGTGCTACCATCATCAATGACAATAATCTCATAATCATCGGTAAGTTCACGCGCAACGGCATCAGCAGCAATCACCATCGAAGCAATGGTCCCAGCATCGTTGTAGCATGGGAAAAAGATTGTCAGGCTTGGATTCTTATTAGTGCGCACTGCCCCCAACTTTCCTTCGGCTGGTTCCATCTTATTCAACATACGGTCTTACCTGTCTGCCAGAAGCGGACTTCGTTTCACTGAGCCTAACCTTGAAAAAATAAATGTAACCCGCAATTACTCGGACTCCCCATGCAGAAATCGCTGCAATAGCGGCTCCAAGAATAGACAAACGAGGAATTAACATCATGCTCAGCACCACATTCACACCAAGTGCAAACAAAGCGGCGATGAGGAACTCCGTCAATAATCGCGCTGACGCCTTTGCCCCAATATACGAACTCGGAATTACATAGAAAAGCTGTAGCGCCCCAAGACATAGTAACGGTGGAATCAAGAACGACGCACTATCATATTTTCCACGGTAGAACAGATGTAGTATCTCCGCCCCGAAGAGAAGATAGCCAAAGACCGCGAAAATCGTTACACCAGAGAGCACCGCGAATGCCTTCCATAAATTGAGTCTCCCTCCCCGTGCGAAATGTGGAAACAGCACAAACGAAATCCCAGAGGAAAGAATTGTGAACGCTGTTACCGTAAGCACGTAAACAGCATAGTAGCTGCCGACCTCCTTAAACCCTTCAAGCCCACCGAGAAAAAACCGCTCGACTTTGGTCAACATAAGAGACGAAGTACTCAAACCGAAAAACAAAATACCATCACGCAACAACCTCGATCGCTCGAGTGGCTTTTCACCTGAAGGAAGAGCCTCAAGCAGAACAAGAAGCCCCACTGTAGTGATGGCAATCGAGAGAACAAGTCCATTCGTAATCATAGTGACAGAGTGCATCCCAACGATGAACAGAAAAACGACAGCGACCAGGAAAGCAATCTTCCATATTGAACCAAGGAATTGCGCAGTAAGATAATGACCGGCAACACGGAGCACACTGCTACCAAGGTTAAGTGCAGCAATAAGCACAACAATCACAGTAAGCTGAATAAACGATACGAGAGGAATCTTATACAGAACCCAGATAAAAATGCACATGAAAAAGGCCGCGCCGCTGATGACAAGCATTTGGCTTGTCAGGGACCGTTTCCACTGAATCTTTCCTAAGCCTTCCTCACCAAGAGATCGGACCAGGGCGCTGTCAAAACCAAGGAGAGCAAGAACGCTGATCAGGTTAACCGAGTCCCTGAAAATAAGCGTGAAAAACCCATAGTCCGTTTTAGGGAGCACTCTGCCAAGGTAAATATCGGCACCCGCCTGGGCAAGGAACCCTAAGCCAATTAGAAATGAAGCGCCACTGATGTCCCGAAAAAGGCCTGAAAATTTCATTCCGTATATAGCTTAAAGCTTCCAATGTTTACCACAAGGAACACAAAGGATCTTTAATTGCATTATTCTTTCTTTGTGCTCTTTGCGGGCTTTGTGGTTCAAGATGATTTTCGTCCGCTCATCAGAAGCCACGTATCGCTGGCTCGGAGCATAAAGTGGGTCAGATGATCAACGATGCGACAGGTATGGAAGGCGATAAACGGTATCAACCTCCAATTGGGGTCTAAGGCAGGCTCAGCCCCCGGAACGCGGATTTTGTGAGCTACCTTCCATAGCTTGCGCGAAATTTTCGTGTGTCCTATGTGATATCTGCCGGGAGAAAGTTTTGCATCCTTGAGATCACGAGAGAGGCTCTTAATAGAAAAAGTATTAACGTGCCCGTTCATTTCGAATAGATGACCGCAACGAGGACATACGACATACTTCAGAGTTTCTTCAAAGGGGACCGTGAGGACCACTTTGCCGCCAGGCTTCAGAATGCGGTAAATGTCTTGAAGAACCTCACGATAGTTCGGCAAGTGTTCGATGACTTCGCCGCAGAGAACAACATCAAATGCATTATCAGCAAAAGGAAGCCCTCTCGTCACATCCGCTGCAACCTTATTAATGGCGCTCTGGTTTCTGCTCCCCCAGCTTGCGAGGCGCTCAGCAGCAATGTCCACAGCAGTATAATGGAAGCCCTCAGAGACAAGAAGGAGGCTCAACTCACCGTCCCCGGGCCCAATTTCAAGGATATCGCTCGCAGTCCTTGGAACATACTTGCGCATCATCAAGAACCTGTAGTGCATCATCAAGCGCGTCGTGGGATCAATTGTTCTACGAGCCTGCTGCTCATAGAACATGCGTTTGTACTCTGCTGGTATCGCCGGTATATGCTGCTCCATCTCCATCGAGTTTATCCCGATTCCAGGCTAAGGTGGATGTCAAGGCTACGTATCAATCGTTTCGCATTTTCCAGCCATGTGAAATTCTCAATAACTTTTCTTCGAGCATTTTCACCAAGCGATCGCCGAGCGCGAGAATCAGTAGCAAGCTTCCGAATGGCTCCCGATATTTGTATCACGTCCCCTGGGTCTACAAGAATTGCATCTCTGCCTGCCGAAAGAATCTCTGAAATCTGTCCGACCCGGCTCGCCACAATAGCTTTACCCATAGCCATGTATTCGAAAAGTTTCGTCGGCGAGCCAAAGAATGGCGTCACACTCTCGGTAACAGCGGCATTCTCGCCCCACACATGTGGAGAAACAAGTATATCGCAGGCAGCAAGATGTTCAGGAATCTTTTCATGAGGTACAAGACCAGCAAAAGTAAAATGCTTATCCAATCCTCCTCCCCCGGCAGACTTCACTCTTTCTTCTAACTCTCCACGCATTGGACCATCCCCGATGAGCAGAAAATGGAGGTCTAATTTCTCCTTGAGCGCCTCCTTGCCCGCTTCAATCAGCACATGCACACCATGCCAGCGTGAACTGAACAAGGATACATTCGGGGATCCTCATGACTTCATACTGTTCTTGACCTCAGCAGGCATCCTTTGATAAACAAAATCAATAACATATTCCGCCATTCTAATCGCTTCAGCAACATCTGAGGGATCAGGTTCCAATACATCTCCGGGATATCTGAAAGCCGTAGCGTATGGTGTTAAGACCTCCGCAACATTCCGTAGACCGTCAAAAGTCGAATCAAATGGTATGCATTGCTCAATCAAAGCAGAAAGATCATGAACCTTCTGAAAGGGGGTATCCTTTAGTGTCAAATACGCCTTCAAAGCCTTTTCCACTGCTTGCTGGCAATGATATACAGCTGTATCGAAGAAAGGCTCTTCACCTGCTGCAAGGCGTTTCGCAGAACCAATATCATGTTTTGCCTTTATTAACCATTGCCATATCTCGTGGACCTTGGCTTCATCCATATAGCACTTTACCCTTTTCGAGGACAGCCTTTGTTAATGAGGTCGCCACTCCTTTACTTCTTTCAACCTCATCGTGCGTCCTAACAATGACATCAACAGGAACTCCTATACCACGAAGGCATTTATATATCTCTCTTGCACGGCGATAATAAGGCTCATCTGAATAAGGTACTATGACAAACAAGTCAATGTCGCTCGATTCTCCCTGTTTTCCCCATGCGTGGGAGCCAAACAGAATTATCTTTTCGACAACTATGGCTTTTACGATGCGACTTACGATTTCATTAAGAAGCTGGGACGTTATCTCTTTCATAGCCCTGACGATATCCTTAACCCTTTGCATGCTCACTCTGAGCTCGTGAGATAGAATAAATGCAGCGGCTCCATAGATGGTCAACAGCCCTTGGCTTCACAACACCTCTTTAGTCTATCATTTTTCATCATACTCTCTGCAGATCAAAAAGTCAAGTGATTGGTATGGACGAATATTGCATAATTCTATCCAATTCCTCTCTTGTGAGTTTCTATCTCTTGCCTGCACCCGCCACTTTCATTTTATTTCTTTTCTGCTTAACCATGCTTTTTAAAACTTCAGCGCAATCGCTGCATTTCCTCGTATATCAGTCGCAACCTTCTTCTTACCAGCTCTTGATCAATTTACTTAAGTCATGTTGCTCAAACAACCATCCCCGGTAGGACAAAACCTCTCATCCAGCCTGTGGAGCAATCGTTTCGCATTTTCCAGCCATGTGAAATTTTCAATAACTTTTCTTCGAGCATTTTCACCAAGCGATCTTCGAGCGCGAGAATCAGTAGCAAGCTTCCGAATGGCTCCCGATATTTGTATCACGTCCCCTGGGTCCACAAGAATTGCATCTCTGCCTGCCGAAAGAATCTCTGAAATCTGTCCGACCCGGCTCGCCACAATAGCTTTACCCATAGCCATGTATTCGAAAAGTTTCGTCGGCGAGCCAAAGAATGGCGTCACACTCTCGGTAACAGCGGCATTCTCGCCCCACACATGTGGAGAAACAAGTATATCGCAGGCAGCAAGATGTTCAGGAATCTTTTCATGAGGTACAAGACCAGCAAAAGTAAAATGCTTATCCAATCCTCCTCCCCCGGCAGACTTCACTCTTTCTTCTAACTCTCCACGCATTGGACCATCCCCGATGAGCAGAAAATGGAGGTCTAATTTCTCCTTGAGCGCCTCCTTGCCCGCTTCAATCAGCACATGCACACCATGCCAGCGTGTAAACGTTCCAACAAAGCCTACGACAATCTGATCTTTCCCGATGCCAAACTGTTTTCGGACTCCACCGCCGTCGATATCCGGGCGAAATTCCTCTAAGTCAACACCGTTCGGATTGACAAGAATTTTTTGCTCCGGCACACCAAGCTTGACAAGCTGCTCCTTCAAGACCTCCGAAACCACCACAATCAGATGAGCGGCAGAAAATGCGATCTGCTCATACACACGCGCAATCCCCTTCAGCACAAGCCGACTCCAGTGTTCCTTCACCCAGACCTCCGAGCTGTTCACTTCGAGCACAAGCGGAGCTCCCCACCACTGAGAAAGGAGTGCACCTGAGAAATTCAGTACAGAATGGCGCTGGTAAATCAGGCCGGGCTTCTCCTTGCGAAAAATCTTACGCGCCTTGCGCGCCAGACGAAAATTGAAATCGAGAAGAAGAGCCTCGTCGAACCAATCAATGAGGGAGAGTTCGCGAACTTCATAGCTGGGACCAATATCTGCGGTCGAAGCAAGGGGACGATTTGCAACAAAGAAAACAGGGTGACCCAGTTGACTGAGCGCCTTTGTCACACCACGGATGTGCGTCACCGAACCCCCTATTTTCAGCTCCCCGGCGAGATCCGTTCTAAGAAACGCTATGGGGGGATATTCTCCCCGTCCCGCTGGGACGGGGCGACGAACTTCCGGCGGTTTTCGAAATCGCCATCGATACCACGGAAGAGAAACGTAGGCAAACAGAATCAGAACAAGAATGCTGAGTCCTCCAGCAGCAAGGCGAGGAAGAAGATGCAACCACAAGCTAAGAGAAGAATACCGATATGCGATGCCTTCTTCGTCAATTACAATCTTCGTTGGCGCCCTTCCAAAAGCTGCAAGAAGTTTCAGAGAGGTCAAGGGGCGCAGAACTTGTCGGAATCGATTGGAGGCGATAAGCAAGTCGTAACGTTTTGCTCGCAACAGGTGGAGAATCTCCTTCGGAGATCGCCCGGCAAGTGAGTTCTTTGTGATAACATCGATCTTCGCGATCTCCCCCAGTGTTGAGCGCATCTCATCCACAAGCTCATGGTCATCAAAGGGGAGGAGAAGTGCTTTCATTACATTGCTTTCAACCTTGCTCGGCGCGGCTGCCAGTATCTCTAAAATATTTGATCCCGAGCTCAGTCGAGACTGCCTCATCGCACTATTAGACAATTTTTGCCCTCTTGGTTAAATGGTTTCCGATGTTTACCACAAATCCGCCGAAGGCGGGCGCCGCATGCGGATCTCGTTTCACTCAACACGTATTTGCCTAACGGGAAAGATATCTTTGAAACCATTACTCCCCTTTGTACTCTGCGGTTGAAGACAATTCATGTTGTTCTCTTCATTTGTAAGAACAATATTTGAATCCCTCTTCGGACATTTAGCACAATCGCAAAACGCATGATATGGAGAAGGTAGCTACTTAAGCTGGACTTGCTTTGAGATATTGCAAGTATTCCAGGTCTTTTGGTCTTCCAATGGCTTCATTATTTATTATCAGGTCGCTTATTCCAATATAGCAGATTTCTATATTTCCTTTCTTCGTTCTTATTTTCTCGATTTTCCTGTTTTCGCAGGCAGACTTAGGATCGACCTTTTATGCGTCACTACCCAAAGCGCCGGGCTTACTTCATTAAATATCATCTCAACCTCTTTAATACTGCCTTTTGAATTACTTGGAAGCGATCTTTCACTCCAAAATCCTCATACAGGCTTTCTGTTAAAGAACCCTCTGGATAATTTGTCTTCTCTTGTATTGCCATAAGTTCCGTTACAACGAGCAGAAATTCTACGCTGAATTCTCCGACTATATCCAAGTCTCTGAATGGCTCAACATGTTCCTGCCTGAAAAACTGAAGACTGGGCGGGAAGGAATTTACAGGCTCAATCTGAGCAAGCATTCTTAATATGTGCTCTTTCAACTGTAATGCCAACGAACGATTATGAGCGTATTTGACATACATCTCTACAATCAAGTGCACATGAGCAGGGGTCCGTTCTCGTTTGCCAGGCTCCCTGAATTTAACAATGAAGTCGTAGGGTGATTCTGGTTTTCTCCCGGGGTAAACTGCGATTTGGACATTTGTTTTAGTTGTATAAACAAGGTCGTCCTCTTGTAACTTTCTAATTTTCCATATTTTGTAAGAGGATTTCAGATAGTAATAAACTGTTTTTAGCATGCTAAAAGTTTTCTTCATTTTCTTACCTCATAAACGAGTAGGTATTGATGGACTATTTTTAAATACTCTGTTGAATTTAGGGCACTTGAATTTGCCCATTCTTGGGTGACAACTACTATTTCCTTGAGCCATAAATTATCGAATGTCAGCATATCTACCAATCTTTTAGCAAGAGGCTCTACATATCCATCTATTCTTACATCTTGAGTTTGAATTACCAAAAATCCACCTTTGCTTATGTTGGGCAACTCTTGATTCACAATTTCTTTTGTTTCTTTTAAATACTTCTCAACATTTGAGTGAGAAGGATTACTACTCAAAAATGGGGACTTGATAAATAGTAACTCCTTACCCTTTTGTGTATTTCTTCCCGTAAAATCCATTTCATTCTTGGAATGAGAAACAAAAGTTATAGTTGAATAGCCACCTCCGTTTGAATATCTATCAATTACATTCTTATTTAATCGTTCTTCAAAGTCTTTCCCTGGGAAAATCCATACTGTTGTGGTTTCGAGTCCATCCAATTTTCTCTTTAGCGGCGGTTTCTCCAAAGTTGGAACAACCCACCCATAGTCCACTCCTCTTTCTCTTACACTCAAGGGAAGGTGTGTTTTAGGTTTTTCAAATATTGGCAGATACTCGTGAGCCAAAAGGAGAAAGTTGTATTTTATACTGTTGGCATACCAGAAACCTGTAGTCTTGCAATTATGCTGTCGCTTAATAACAAGTTCTCTCAATTTAAATCCTGCATTTAAATAAATACTTATAAGTTTAAACCCCAATGGGATTACATGTTTCCTTCTACGAGTATCTCCTATCAAAATAGCACATTGCCTACCAGGCCTTAGCACTCTAAAACTCTCTCTGGCAACCTTTGACATCTCTTTTAGAAAATCATCTATATCAAAAAATGATAAATCGCCTTCTTTGGAATCGGTATAATGGATAATATTTGCATAGGGAGGATGAGCACAGATTAAATCTATTGAGTTATCTTTAAGGAAAGATAAATCTCTGGCATCACCAACTTTAAGTTCTGGTTCATAAACCTTTAACTGACTTTCTTCATTAGCAAAAATTGACCGCTGTGATTCTATGGTAAAATCAACATTTTTTTTCGCCAGTTCAATGGCTTTGTCGTTAATATCAAGGGCGATGCATTTTCTCCCCAAAAGTTTACATTCTACAGCGGTTGTTCCAGCACCACAAAAATAATCCAAAACCAATTCGCCCGCTTTTGAATATTTGAAAATTACGTTCCTGGGGATATAAGGTGACCAATTGCCTCTATATTCTCCACTATGTGTTGCCCAATTGCCCCTTTGTTTAAAACTCCAGACTGTAGTTTGTTCTTCCTTAAAACTTTCTGGATGAAGCCTTTTTATTTTCTTAGAAACTTTTAAAGCGCTAATATTAAGCCCCTTAGAACGAGTAATAAGTCGCTCAATATATCCAAAAGTAACTCCATACTTTTGTCCAATTTCTATATCAGGAGTACCTCTTGCCTTTTCTCGTAAGATTGCTTCCTGGAGTTCTCTTTCAGTTTTGAAATTTACCTTTTGATTAGACATTGTATCCTCTTTTTATTAAGCCCGCGATTTCGCCTAACCCGTGCATAAACGGCTGCGTATAGTAACGGAACCGCTCCACTTTATCGAAAAATTGATTTGAACCCCATTCAAGATGGGTGAATTGTGTGCCACAGGGATGCGAGTCCCAGAACCTCCTCACCCCTTCCTTCAGCCGCCCAGCCCCATTTTGCGTGCCTTCAACCATCAAAGACCCCTTGTCTTCCAACACTTCGACACCTAAATCGCTCTCTGGCGCTGACAGCTCTCTTCACAACTTTTTCCGCTGCCTGTTGCGCAGCAAGAGACGCCCGTTCAAAATATCCGCTTTTCAGTGAACTCTTCGCCTGTTCAAGTTCTCCCTTTGCCTGCCCCGATGTGTGCTAGGCACTGATGTGCCTCCCCTCAATCCAGTACTCATGCCACAAGACCAGGTTTAGCAGGTTCCACAAGTTCTGCCCCACATTAGCCTTACGATCGCGATGACGTTGAAGCATTCCCCTGACAAAATCGAGGTTGAAGTATCCGCTTCTCATGAGTGAAGAGTTCAGAAGCTTGTCCTCAGCAAAGGGATACCATACATCGCGCAGCCATTCGTTCATTGGAGCTG
>Ga0078972_1003982_pt1 | contig 42341 bp, 49 predicted proteins | sample YelNatPaOPGAMG01_FD_67568 | JGI IMG/M metagenome (GOLD analysis project Ga0078972, IMG submission 67568) | Hot spring thermophilic microbial communities from Obsidian Pool, Yellowstone National Park, USA - OP-RAMG-01 (SPADES assembly) (version 2) | ecosystem: Environmental > Aquatic > Thermal...
ATACAGATCACTCTTCTGATCGTTGGAGGATACCCTTGCATATATTGCATCCACTCTATTGTTTTTTATTCCCAGTATCCTGTTTATTTCCTCCTCCGGCACCCTTCTAAAATTATTTGATAATCTAATGCAGTGTATCTTTCCCTCACGATCCCATCTTCTCAAGGTTGTTGCGTCTACCTGGAGTATGTCGGATGCCTCCCTGATTGTGTATATCCTGCTCATATATATCGAATAATAATGCATAGTTACATATAATTGTTCTCATTAACAGTTAAAACCCTTTGTAACTTCGCTTCAGGATGTGGCTAATCATTCCAATAATTATTCATGGTCAACAGAAACCATAACCTAATAATAAGGATCTGAAATTCGGGAGCATGCCGGATTTTTGCTATATGATTAATTTCAAGCATTATTTCGAAGCCACCGGAAATAGGGCCAGAATTCTTCTGGATGGTTTTTCTAAAATTCAAAAAAAAGGAAAATTGAGTCTCCAGGTAGCTCTCAGTCAACTTGACCTGAATCTAAGCAGTACTGTCGGGAACATTACGTTCCTTGCACAGCACGTGGATCCTGTTGGTTATGGTGCGTACACCGGCAAGATATCGATGGACGCCCTGATTGAGAGGGGGATCCATGGATCCTTGCTGAACCACTCTGAAAACAGGATTTTGCCCGAACAGATAATAGCAACCGTAAAACGCGCAGATGATCTAGGATTCAATATCACGCTGTGCCTCGAAAATATAAATGAAATTGAGAAATATGTTGGAATCAGGCCTCGTTACATTGCCTATGAGCCAAAGGAGCTTATTGGGGGGAATATATCTGTTTCTACGGCCAAGCCTGATGTCGTAGAAAATGCTGCGAGACTGTGCAGTGAATTTGATGTTGATCTCCTGGTAGGAGCAGGGATAAAGAACTCCGGAGATGTTAAAAAGTCTTTAGAACTGGGTGCCAAAGGAGTGCTTGTTGCCTCGGGCGTGGTCAAGGCAGAAGATCCGCTTGGCGCGTTAAATTCATTAATGAGCATCCAATAAGGCGGCATTCATGGTCAAACCAAAAGCGGAACCAATTTTTGAAGAACCAGAATTCGACGAAAGGGAATATCTGGAGGGGGAAAAGGAAAGAGCAAAGACTATGATAGTAACATTTATCATAGGTGCATTCCTTGGCCTTTTTGCTGGATATATATACATCATTGGCTACGGATACCTGGACATCCTCTTGATCTTCGTTTTCATTATTTTTATCAAGCAGATACTGAAGGGACTGGGACTGACTTTGCCTAAAAGAACATGGCACTGGATCCTTGTTGGCGGTGAATTCCTTCTCACGGTTATCATTTTCTGGACAATATTCATAAATCCTCCGATTACAACTGTTTCCAGTATACAGATATCTGGACTTCAGTATGAGAACACTTCGGGATCATGGGTTTCACCAGCGACCACATCCAACATTAACGTTCTTGGGGCCCCGGGAGCATATAGCATGAGGGCTTACGTGAACTATAATTCACCTATTTCGAACGTTACAGTAACTGCTACTGCTTCCAGTTCTCTAACTGTTCTTAACCAGCATTATGCCCGCAGTACACACTATGATTATTTCAATCTCTCTGCAATTTCCAGCGGCGTGACGTACACAGTTACCATTACAGCCACGGCCGTAAATAATGTGTCCTCAAGCGCAGATTTTATAATAGAAGCTGGGTCCTGATTTTCCATCGCTGGCAAACTTATTTAATCATTAATATAATCACGTGTGGCTTTAACAGCAGGTGTAGTGTAGACTGGTCCAGCACGAGAGCCTTCCAAGCTTTCGACCCGGGTCCAAATCCCGGCACCTGCATTTTACCCTAAATCCTGAACTACTGCTTTCAATTCCATTTCCAGGATCATTGTATTTTTTGATCACCAGCTGAGATCACTCATTCCAATGCCTTTCAATAATTAGATTAATTTAGACCCATCGGGACGGACACACGACATTAACTGGAGAAGGTCAAGAAAGCACGGCATCAGTGAATAAAGATAGCGATCAGGACAATTACGAAGAGCAGTGTCATGAGAGCAATGGTCCCGGGGTGACCAAAATTGAGTGTATAACCCACACCGAACCGCTTCGGAACCAGCCACCTCTGATCTCTCCTGTTCACATATACAACTCCTGCACGCCAGTATATGTCATCGTCCTTCATCGATTCCTCTTTAATGCCGGCGGTATTGCCTGAAACATCAGCATTGCGAGGTTTTCGGATGTTGCTGCCAAGCTGTCCTGTCAGATATGATACTACAACTACCAGGACAAGCATGGCGAATACCGGTGCAAGGATCGATAGGATCAGGTAATTCCCAGGCTTGAATATTCCCCACATCTGGAGACTCGAGAGCAGCATGGTAGTGTTTATGAAAGCGGGGATAAGCAGGATCATAGCTGTCATCCGGTACCGGAATATCTCCCCCTTTTCCATTGACTGACTGGAAGAATTGTCCACCCTGAATGGGGTTCTGGAAACTGCGTATGCGATTAACAGCATGAGAGCCGTTATGGCTATGCTTATGAACCCGACAAGAAACACGGTCCCTATGGATTTAGCCGAGTAATGGTTGGGGGCGCCATTGTAACCAAAGTGGGTCGGGAACGTTGAAGGTATGCTTGGATAATGCAAAATGCCAATCACAAAGAGGGCAATCAGCACCAGCAGACCAGGAACTGCATAAACCCACGGGAGCCTGGCAGTTCCTGCCGTCACAAATTGTGCAGTGACTGTTTGGTTTGCCTGTTCGACCCACCTTTCATCCCTCTTTCTCTTCGCAATTGCGTAGTGTTCAGGAAGATAGACAAAGAATGCCAACAGCACAATGAACAATGGGTAAACGGCAAGCAATAGGTAGTAACGGTAAACAACAGTGAAAACCAGCACTTCAGAAAGTGCTGTGACTAGCAGCACTCCGATGAAATATGTTATTTGTGCCTTTCTTACCTGTGCTGTTGACCTAAATTCCACTGGAACCCTTACTCCAAATATTATGGACTTCTCTGTAACATATGGTATGATAGACAGTATAATCCCAATTGTGGCAACAAGCAGCATTTCTATAATTTCAAGGGCCGATGTACCTGGCATTTCAGTAGTCCCCCTTCCTATTTTTTGACCTGGTTGTCAGTACCTTCCTTATGATATCAATGATTTCCTCTTCGCCGAATCCTCTTGCAAGCGCGTCGCTAATCAGTTCCTGTTCCCTGCTGAAGAATTCGTTTGCAGATCGCTCATCATGCCTGCCTGCCGTCACCACATATTTTCTTTTCCTGGTAAGGGATATAATTCCATTATCCCTCAGCATCTGGTAGGATCGGTTGACCGTGTGGAAATTGACGTCAAGCACTCCCGCAAGTGTCCTGGATGGTGGCAGCGCGTCGTCCATGGCAATATCTCCCGAGGATATCTGAGACACTATCTGGTCGTAGATTTGTTTGTACGGTGGTTCCTTTGAGTTGTGATCCACAGTTATTCTTAGCATGGCAAATATTCTATATCATATAGAACATATAAATTTTTCTTTACTGCCGCTTCATGCCCGGCTGAGAGTGATAAAACATGCAGAGGGCGAGCAGTGAATTGGAACAGGTGATTTTTCGGAGCATCTTCCAAACAACTATTTAGTTTTCAGGGATACGAGTGTTACATGATAGTACTTGACGGTGAAAACCTTACCATAGAGGGAGTTTACAGAATTGCCGTGCTTCAGGAGAAAGTTTCACTTTCTCCCGGCGCAGTCAGGAGAATCAGGGATTCAAGGGAAAACCTGGAAAAACAGATAAAGGGAGGGGCAACAATCTATGGAGTCAACACCGGGTTCGGCAGCCTGCTCAATGTAAAGATTGACAGCGATGACATAATGGAATTACAGAGAAACCTAATACGTTCCCACTCCTCCGGCGTTGGCGACCCATTGCCAAGGGAATATGTGAGGGGCATGATGGCAATACGGCTGAACAGTTTCTGCAGGGGTTTTTCTGGCGTCTCCGAGGACCTCGTTAAGTTCACGCTCATGATGATCAATGAAGGGATTACCCCGGTGGTTCCGAGATTTGGATCGGTGGGAGCAAGTGGTGATCTTGCTCCACTTGCCCACATAGCCCTGGCCATAATGGGTGAGGGCTCGGTATATTACAAGGACGAGTTGATCAGTTCCCGTGATCTGTACAGGAATCTAGATATTTCACCGTACCAGTTCACCGAAAAGGAAGGTGTTGCGTTCATAAATGGGACCGCTGCAATATCGGCCATACTCTCCGTGGAAATTTTCAGGGCCATGAGGTTGATGAGAAATTCGCTTGCTTCTGCCGCCCTGTCCTTCGAGGGCCTGAGGGGAACTCTCAAAGCATTTCGGGAATGGGCGGTAGGGACAAGGAATCACCCTGGACAGGTCTCTGTTGCGACTATTTTCAGAGAACTTCTTTCTGACAGCATGATTCTGAAGAAATCTACTGCCCAGAAGGTACAGGATCCCTATACGCTGAGGTGCATACCACAGGTATACGGTGCAGTGCTTGATACAATTAACTATGCGAGCAGGGTAGCCACCACTGAAATAAATTCTGCAACTGACAATCCACTGGTCTCTGAGGAGGAGATCGTTTCAGCAGGTAATTTTCACGGTGAGCCCGTAGCACTTGTTTGTGATTTCCTTGCAATCGCCCTGACCGACCTCGGAAACATCATGGAGAGAAGAATAGCCAGAATAACAGACGGAAATTTGAGCGGACTCCCGCCATTCCTTGTCAGGAACAGCGGCCTTAATTCAGGCTACATGATCCCACAGTACGTGGCTGCTTCACTCTGCAACAGGAACAAGACCCTCAGTTTCCCCTCTACCGCAGACTCAATCCCAACCTCGGCAAATCAGGAGGATCACGTCAGCATGGGAATGAATGCAGCAATCAAGCTTTCAGAGATAGTATCAAATGTGTTTCACATTATTTCAATAGAATATCTTACCGGGGCACAATCGCTGGAATTCGCCAGTGACAAACCGTCAAGGTTTGTTTCCGGCATATATGAAGAGATAAGAAAGATAGTACCTGCCCTGGACAATGACAGACCGCCATACATTGACATAGAGAGAATCTACGAAAGGATAACGGGAGATGGGTTTGACATGGAGACCCTGAAAATAGTCAACCTAAAATAAAGGGTTTTATCCGGAAACAAAATCACCCATTATCATGAGCGCCCACAATGATAAGATAGAGTTGCGATTCAAATCAGGAAAAGCTTTCCTGGATTCGATTCCCGATAAGCTCAGGAAGGATGCAATTGCTGTTGAATGCGCAGGAAAGTTATTTGACCTGTCGATCGTGCCTGAGGGTGAAATGGAATGCAGCCTGTTGACCAGATATTCCGCGCAGGCTCTAGAAATCCTGAGGCATTCTGCTGCACATCTGCTGGCCCAGGCAGTCACTGAAATGTACCCAGAAGCCCTTCCCAATGCTGGACCGGTGACAGAAGATGGTTTTTACTATGATTTTGACATGAAACCGATCTCTTCGGATGACCTTGCTTTAATCGAATCGAGAATGAAAGATATAGCAAGGAAGGGAATACCCGTGGTAAGAGAGGAACACAGCAAGAGTGAACTGCTTGATATGTTCAGATCCAACCAGTATAAGGTCGACAAGATAAGGGACAATGTTGAGGAGGGTGGAACCTCAACCGTGTACAGGCAGGGCAGCTTTGTCGATTTCTGCAGGGGACCTCATGTACCGGATACTACATTCCTTCAGGCTGTGAAGCTGCTATCAATTGCAGCCACACATTACAAGGGAGAGGTAGACGGGACACCAATGATACGCATTTATGGAACCGCATTCCCTGATGAAAAGCAACTGAACGCGTTCCTTAAGATGAAGGAGGAGGCATCGAAGAGAGACCACCGGAAGATAGGTGTCGAGATGGATCTGTTCCTATTCAACTCTGAGAGGGCTCCAGGGTTCCCTCTCTACACACCCAACGGCACAATAATCAGAAATGAGCTGATGAACTACATGCGGGAGAAAAACGCCGGGAGAGGATGGATGGAGGTTTGGACCCCACACGTATTCAGGGATACCATGTGGAAGCAGTCAGGACATTATGCGAAATACAAGCCAGACATGTTCACGTTCGAGCTTGAGAACCATGAGGGATACGGCCTGAAGCCCATGAACTGCCCCGGCCATATCACCATATTCGAACGGGAACACCACAGTTACAGGGACCTGCCGGTCAGGTACAGCGAGTTCGGGACGGTCTACAGATATGAGAAATCCGGTGAGGTCGGCGGATTGACAAGACCCAGGGCTTTCACCCAGGATGACGGGCATGCTTTTCTCTCCATGGACCAGATTCTTGAAGAGGTAAAGAGCTTGATATCCCTCGTGCGCGAGACTTACGAAACGGTACTTGGAAATACGGAGGCAACCTTTGACCTGAGCCTGATGGATCGTAATCACCCGGAACTTTATCTCGTTACATTTGTATGCAGGGATTGCCAGACAAAGGTGGAAACAAGAAGAGGGTCCTCTGATGAAAAATTCCTGTGCCCGAATTGTGGATCAGAACATCTCGATCCCGACCTTTCACTGTGGGATCAGGCAAGTGACCAGCTAAGGGAGGCGCTGGTGCAATCAGGACTTAACTTTAAGGAATATCCCGGAGAATCCGCATTCTACGGCCCAAAGATAGATGTGCACACCAAGGACGCCATAGGCAGGAGCTGGCAATTGTCCACAATTCAGCTTGACTTTTTCCTTCCGACAAATTTTGGCCTTTACTACATTAACCGCGAAAGCAAGAAGGACAGGGTTGTTATGATTCACAGGGCAATATTTGGCAGCCTTGAGAGATTTATGGCAATTCTTCTGGAACACTATGCAGGGAAACTCCCTACTTGGCTCTCGCCCATGCAGGTATACCTTTCTCCCGTAAGCATGGGTTCACAGGCATACGCTGAACAGGTCTATAAAAAACTCAAGGAGAGCGGCATCCGGACCACTCTGGATGTTTCACCCGAGACCATCAGCAAGAAAATCAAGATGGTCCGGGAGAAAAGACCCTCGTATGTAGGTATAGTCGGGGAAAATGAGCTAAAGGACGGCACCATAACAATCAGAGGCAGGGACAACAAACAGAAGACATACCAGATTGATGAGTTTATTGACGAAATAAGGAAAGAGATCAGTGAGAGGAGAATTGCCCAGATGATCTAGGGGCAGATCACCGGACGGTTATTTTCCGGGAACCGTTGCCAACTTTTTCTTCTCTTCCCTGATTGAATTTACGAGGGCAGGTATGGCCTCATATAGATCTGCGTTTATAACATAGTCCGAATATTTTATAATTTCTGCATTGGGGTCGGTGTTTATGGCTATTATTGTCTCGCTGTTCTTCATGCCCATTATGTGCTGGATCTTTCCCGATATTCCCGCAGCTACGTATAATCTGGGGCGAACGGTCTGCCCTGTCTGGCCAACCTGGTGATCCCTGCTTATCCACCCCATATCTGCGGCAGGTCTCGTGGAACCAACAACCCCACCGATTTCGCTGGCCAGTTCCTCAATGAGTTTAAAACCGTCTGCCTTTCCAAGTCCCATCCCCCCGGACACAACAACCTTGGCGGCAGTCAGGTCCACAGCGTTCTTCTTCTTGAACTCAAGCACTTCCTTTTTAAGGAGTGACTTGTCGACCTTCACCTTATTGATCCTGATTTCTCCCTTTGGTGTTGTTACCCGATCCGGAACCGGAAATATTCCAGCCCTTGCGGTAGCCATCTGCGGACGGTGCTTTTTGCATAGTATTTCAGCCAGCATGCTTTCCCCGTATGTTGGCCTGTTCGCGGATAGGATTCTAGTGTCCTGCTCGATGTCGAGTTCCGTGCAATCTGCCGTAACCCCGGCCTCGCAGCTAACAGCAATCCTTGAAGCGAGGTCTCTCCCGTTTCTTGTTGCCGGTATCAGGAAAATGTTAGGTTTCTCTTCCTTCACAAAATCCGAGATTATCTTCGAATAGGGCAGCGTTCTGTATACGCTTAAATCTGGAGATTCGGCTCCGAGAACTACATCGCATCCGTAAGATACAGCCTCCTTGGCCTCTTTTTTGATATCCCCTCCGAGCAGCAGGCAGTAGAGCTTCTCTCCGACCTTGTCTGCAATCCGCTTTCCCACACCTATCATTTCCAGTGCGGGCCTGATCAGCCTGTCTTCCCTTGTTTCAAGGAACACAAATACATTCTTGTATTCTTCAGGCTTGGACGCAGGGGTTGCCATCTTTATTCCTGCCATTTTACTCCTCCTTCAGCTTAAGAATCTTCTTCTCGTAGAGTTCCCTTGCGAGATCTCCCAGTCCGGCGATATCTATTTTCTTTGCAGCCCTTTCCCTCTCCTTAATTGGCCTCATCTTCCTCACTATTGTTGGAGAGCCTCTTACACCGACCCATTCAGGCTGAAGACCGATCTTATCGTGATCCCAGACTTCCATGCCTTTCCTTACGGCATCTATTTTCCTCCTGAGAGTCTGCATTCTAGGAGAGTTCGAATTCAAAAGTACAGTAACCAGGACGGGAGTGGGAACTCTCACCGTTTCTGTGCCGCCTTCCAGTTCGCGATCGGCGGTCACGTATCCGTCTTCATATTCCACTCTGCTGGCATAGGTGATCTGGTCTATGTCCAGGAACTCAGCAACACCTGGTCCGACGTGCCCGGTGCTGGAGTCTGACGATTCCTCACCTGCGAATATTATGTCATATTTTCCAATCTTGGAGATTGTGGCTGCGATTGTCAGGCCAGTAGGGTATGTATCTGCCCCACCGAAGAATCTATCCGATGCAAGTATTGCCCTGTCCGCACCCCTTGCAAGGCATTCTATCATGGTCGTTTCAGCCTGTGGCGGACCCATGGAAATAACGGTAACATTTGCCCCCACCCTGTCCTTTATTCTCAGGGCAGCCTCAAGCGCATTCTCGTCTGCACTGTTTGTTACGTTTCTTGTAAGGCTCCTGTTAAGGTTCATTGTTACGGGATCTATTACGACCTCCTGGCTGTCCGGAACCTGTTTGACCAAGACTATAATTTCCAAAACCATTTGAATTCACCCGAATTTGTACTTTATCCCGTGCGCTCCCTTTGTGTTTGTCCAGGTGACGCTTCCGTGCGCACAAGCAACATCGCAAGTACCGCATTCAACGCAATCTTCGTACTTGAAGTTCAGCTTGCCCTCAATCAGCGTATAGCAGTTTGCCGGGCAGGCGAATGTGCAGAAGTGATCGGGGCATGTCTCGCATATGTCAGGTTTCACCGTGATATGTGCATAGGATTTGTCTGTTTTGTAATTCAATACTGATAATCTGTCCTCTATCTTCATTTTCACATCCTCCTCATCATTCTATATGCATCTATTATACTGGAAGTTTTTAGCATGTCGTTTTCAGACATGGCGTCGAGGAGCATGCCAGTCATATGCTTTTTCGGCTTTCCCTCCTCCATGAAGAGATTCAGCATAAGTGATTCAAGCATAGCAGGAACCTTCTTGTGAACAAAGGGGCTCCAGGTTACATTCTCTATACCCTTGAACGTCCGCATGTCCTTCATTACATACGATTCCTCCAGGCGATCCTGGTATAATCTCAAGGCGTTTTCAGAGTAATCCTTTCCCTTTGATGCCTCGATAAATGTGTCAGCTGCTATAATGCCGGAATCTATGGCATAGTTCATCCCCTGAAGCACAAGACCGTTGCTGAATGAGAAACCAGCAGAGTCGCCAGCTATCATGTATCCATTACCGTACAGCTTTGGCATGGATCCTATGCCGCCCTCCTGTACAAGATGAGCGCTGTATTCCTGCATATTTCCCCCCTCAAGCAGAGGTGCGATATATGGATGGCCGGTAAAGGACTCAATAATATCAAAGGAATGGGTGGCATCATTTTCACGGAGGTGGGACATTGATACTACGATTCCCACAGATATGCTGTCCTTATTTGTATAGAGAAATCCTCCCGCCTCAACCCCATTCTGCAGGTAACCGAGTACATACTCGCAGGCGAAACCGGCACCGCTTTTCAGGTGAAAACGCTCGTTTATGGTTGCCTCCGGAAGGCTAAAGACCTCCTTGACCCCAATGGCGACATCACGATCCGAAAGGGGCTTGTGCAACCCTGAATCAATTGCCACCCTTGGGTTTGCACCTTCGCATAGGATAACCGCGTCAGATGTAATTACGTCACCGCCCTGTTCCACTCCAGTCACTTTACCGTTTTCCATATGGAGCTTCTCAACTGTAACGCCATTGATAACCATGGCTCCGGCTTCCTTCGCTTTCCTTGCCAGCCATTGGTCAAGTTTGGCCCTGAGTACGGTATAACCTGTCTTCTTCTGCTGTAACTTCTTTGAACTGAAATCTATGCCTATCTTGGAATCCTGTGTAAGAAACGCCACGGATTTAGTGTCCACGAATCTCTCTACAGGGGCGCTTTTTTCCCAGTCAGGAATTATGGATGAAAGGCTGCTGCCCCATAGAACTCCACCAGATACATTCTTGCTGCCAGGTGGGTCGGATTTTTCCACGAGAAGCACATTTTTTTTAGAAGATGCGAGTCTAATAGCGGCTGATGCCCCAGCTGGGCCAGCACCAATCACAATGGCGTCAAACTCACTCATTTCTATTGGAGATTCCTGATTCAATTATAATGTTTTCTTCGGTTTTCCACGCTATAATCATTACTTGTAAATAGGAGAGATAGTTAATCCGCTACCACCGAAAGATCAATAACATAATTTACCTTGACTTGAATCTGGAAAAATCTTGAACCTACGAGAGATCTATGAAATTCTCTACGAGCATTATGGTGATCTTGGATGGTGGCCTGCAGATAGCGATGAGGAAATCATAATCGGAGCTGTTCTAACACAGAACACATCCTGGAGAAATGTTGAGATTGCGATCAGCAGGATGAAAGAATATAAGATTCTGGGAGTATCAGAGATATATAAGAGCGACCAGGAAACCATTAAGAAAGCAATAATGCCATCCGGTTTCTATAACAGGAAGGCTGCGACACTCAAACAACTCTCAGCGGGCATAATAGAGAGATATGGCAGCTTAGATGCCATGAAAAAGCAACCCGCAATGGATGTGAAGAATTTTCTGGGAAGCATTCATGGAATCGGGCCGGAAACTAGGGATGATATATTGCTTTACGCCTTGGGATACCCTGCTTTCATAATTGATAGTTACACGATCAGGATTTTCACCAGGTTCACCGGAAAGGCAAAAAATCAACACGACCTGCTAACGTTCAAAGTCCCCATCAGTGACATAGCACTGAACGTTGAGGAATTGAAAAACATTCACGCCATGCTGGTGCTTACGGCAAAGGAACACTGCCGTAAGAAGCCCGCTTGCGGAGGTTGCCCCCTGGAAACAAAGTGCTCATATGCACTTAAAAAAGAAAAATAGGATTTTATCCTATACTGACTATCTTGCCGTAGCCTATGAGTCTCCACCTGTTTGAGATTCTCCTGCCTATGGATATTCTCTCCCCGATGTCTGATGCTACTGGATACTTCAGTGTAATCTCTATGTTCTGGTCTCTCACAGCAGTGGCCACACCAACCGTATTCGCTGTGCCAACAGTGAGCATCAGACTCTCCTTTGACTTCAAGGGCTCCACATTCTGTTCTTCCTCAAATCCTACAACCCTCTTTAACAGGGTGGCTTCAATAGACATGTTGAAAACAACACTTGGAACCCTTCCCACCTTTCCCACTACTCGTCCTGTGAATGAATCTCCCTTCGTTAGGAATGGATCAAGTTTAGTGCCTACAGCTGCAAGCCCGCCAGGGATTATCTTGTCGTATGAGCTCTTCCCGGCCATAAGGCTGACAACCTCTGTGACAACATTTTCCCATGTTGTCTTGTTTCCCTTGGTGACTTGAATGCCCGGAGCGATTTCAATCTCATCGCCAACGCTAAGCGACCCCCTGATGAGAGACCCACCGAGCACCCCCCCTTTTAGGTTTTGAGGATTTGTTCCAGGTTTGTTTACGTCAAAGGATCTGGCAACATACATCAATGGGTTGGCATTTATGTCATAGTTTGGAGTTGGAATAACATCATTGATCGCCTTCATCAGCACATCAATATTGGTGCTGTGATATGCGCTCACAGGTATGACGGGAGAATCCTGGGCAACGCTCCCTTTCAGGAACGCCTTTATCTCCCTGTAACTTTCCATTGCCCGTTCTCTTGTTACAAGGTCAATCTTGTTCTGAACCACCACTATGTTCTTAATACCCATAATGTCCAGGGCAATGAGATGTTCCCTGGTCTGTGGCTGAGGGCATTTCTCGTTTGCGGCTATCACAAGTAGGGCTCCGTTCATTATGGACGAACCGGAAAGCATAGTCGCCATCAGCGTCTCATGCCCCGGGGCATCCACAATCGAGATCACCCGGCTCAATTCGCAGCTATCATTAAGTTTCTTTCCGGAATATATTTCCGCTCCGGATTCATCGGTACACTTGTAGACAGGCACATCAGCATAACCCAGCTTTATTGAGATTCCCCTCTTGATTTCCTCAGAATGCACATCGGTTCTTGTGCCGGTAAGTGCCAGGGTTAACGTACTTTTGCCATGGTCAACATGGCCAACCATTCCAATGTTAACAGACGGTTGTGGAAGCATTACTGAGTATCCTTCTTTTCTTCCTTGGGGCCGAGTGGATCCGGGCCATACTGAGTTACGACAAGATTGAGCTGAGAAATGTCAGGTCCGATAATTGATCCCCTGAATGTAACCCTCTTTCTCTTACCATTTTTTCCCCTTCTTCCTTCCCTGTATGTAACAAGTATCCTCTTCTTCCCGCCAATCTGCAGGTCCCTTTTCATGGGGAACCCGTCGTTAGAACTTCCACCGGTGAGTTTCATCTTGTAACCTGGAAGGTTAAAGAATATGCCGTCCAGCTCATCCCCGATCTTCCTGCCCACAAGTGCATTAAGTGAATCCTGCGTTACCTCGACTTTGTATGTCTTTCCGACCTTTGGATCTGCTATTATTGCAACCGAATTTTCCATTTATACAACCCTCTGCTAAATCAGTATTATAGAGCAAATTTGCCTTGAAATTGCTATTCTTAATTAATAGCTTCCTAATAAAATTATAGATTACGGCAGGATTGCGCTGCTTGATACTAATATACTCGCAGCGGACTCGAGTTTAGAGATTTAGTTTTGTGAAGATGTTGTCCCAGTTAGTGATAGGCGATTCCACTTATTCATCTGGGCTTTTATTTTTTGATAATTACAGTTTTCATCTATTTTTGGAATCTAAAGGATGAGGGCATCTTCTGTGACCAAACCCTGCGTGAATTTCTACGATCCGGACCCAAAAAAAGGCTGAAAAGGTTCATTTTATGGTTCTATGAATAATCCATTTCACAAGTGATCAACTGATCAAAAGAGTTGTTGTCCGGGTGATCATAAACGTTTTTTAGTAATGGCACATCGGAGTTCGATGCTCGTTCTGGGAATTGAGGGGACCGCACACACAATTAGTTCCGGAATCGTAGACGAGACACGCGTCCTCTCCAACGTGAATTCAACATATATACCACCCTCTGGAGGCATTCACCCAAGGGAGGCGGCTATACATCATTCTACCGAGGTGGTTTCAGTTATCCGGAGATCCCTTGAAGATGCCTCTGTAGAGATGAAAGACATAGACGTGGTCGCTTTCTCTTCTGGACCTGGCCTTGGACCTTGCCTGAGAGTAGCCGCCACAGCTGCCAGGACGCTATCAATCAAATTTGGCAAGCCCATAGTTAGGGTCAATCACCCACTCGGTCATATTGAAATAGGCAGAAAATTAACTGGCGCCCTTGACCCGGTGATGCTTTATGTGTCTGGAGGGAACACACAGGTACTCGCTCACATTGACAGAAGATACAGAGTAATAGGGGAAACTATAGATATCGGTGTGGGGAACATGCTCGACAAGCTTGCAAGAGAATCCGGCATACCCTTTCCCGGCGGTCCGATAATAGAAAGAATGGCAGCCAGCGGATCGGAATTGCATGAACTGCCATACTCCGTGAAGGGTATGAACTGTTCGTTTTCTGGCATACTAACTGCAGCCATGGCTATGACAAAAAAAGGAAAGAGGATAGAGGACATTTTTTACAGCGTTCAGGAAACGGCTTTTGCCATGCTCGTGGAGATACTTGAGAGAGCCCTTTATCTCACCGGCAAGAAAGAGATCATGATAGCCGGGGGCGTTGCCAGGAATGACCGCCTGCGGCAGATGATAACAGAAATGGCAGAAGAATCCGGTTATAATGCCATGTTGACCGACAAACAATTCTGCATGGACAATGGGGCCATGATTGCACAGGCCGGAATTCTGATATACATGGATCGCGGTGGCGAAAGGATAGAGGAGACCCACATAAACCAGAGGGAGAGGATAGACACTGTCGAGGCCCCCTGGGTCAGGTCAAAAAAACTTTTTCCTGAAATGGGAACCGGGGCAGAATCTGTAACGGTGAGGGGAAATTTCTATGGAAGAGATGTGGTGATAAAGAGACGTGTACCAAAAAAGTACAGGAACACCGCACTTGATTTTAGAATCAGATCATCGCGGCAGAGAAACGAATTCATGATTCTCAAAAAGATGGATGAAATGGGAATCATGGTTCCTATTGTCTATGACTACGACCCATATGCAAATTCCATCACTGTGGAGAGAATTGAGGGTGTGATGCTATCACAATTCCTTTCGGCAAACGAAGAGACAGGAACTGTTATTCCAGATCTCGGAAGAGTGATAGGCGCCATACATTCAAAGGGAATCACCCACGGCGACCTGACTACAAATAATATTATAGTATTGGACGGAAAAGTATGCTTGATTGACCCAAGCATGGGCAAGCTGGATTCCACCATGGAGGACATCGCATCCGATGTCTTTCTCCTCCTTGAGTCTTTCAGGAGCCTGAACAGCAGCAAGGAGGGACTTATCGATGAGTTTATGGAGAGTTACAAGAGAAATTTCGCGGATTCACAGGCAGTTCTAGAAACACTGAGCCTAATGGAGAAAAGGAGAAGGTACGTTTGATAAAATTTGTAACCAGCAATGAGCATAAATATAAGGAAATCAGCAGCATTTTTTCAGCCCATGATATTGAAATAGAATGGGTGAAGATGAAGTACGAGGAGATCCAGGCAGATACCACAGAGGAGATTTCTCTTGATAGCTGCAAAAAACTTCAGTCGTTGATTGAAGGAACATTCTTCATGGAAGACACCGGGCTTTACATCTCCTCACTTAAAGGGTTTCCCGGACCTTATTCATCCTATGTGAACTCGACGATTGGCAACAGAGGAATATTATCGTTGCTTGGAAGTGAGCGAATGGCATATTTCCAGACTGTGATTTCCCTGAGTTATAGAGGAAGCGTTTACCAGTTCTCGTCGACGCTGCCAGGGTCAATATCAACGGAAGTGCGCGGCAAATATGGGTTTGGGTTTGACCCTGTATTCATTCCGGAGGGTGAAGAACTCACGCTAGCCGAAATGGATCCTGCCCGCAAGAACACGATCTCTCACAGAAGGAGGGCTGCCGAAAAGCTGATCGATTTTATCAGGACTGGAAATGAATTATATAATGAGTGATTATACTCTTCTTATACATGTCAGCCAGGATTAAGGATTACCAGTTTTATATATATCTCGTTGCGTTTGTTATTTCTTTCTTTGTATTAGTGATATCAGCAAATGATGTCATATTCCACAGCGATTTTCTTTCGAACTCCGCCCTCTCTTTTTCCTCCCTTGGAAACTGGGACTACTGGATTTTTGTCGCAGGTGTCGTTTTTACGCTCACTTTTTTCTATTTTCTTTACAGAATAAACATAGACATGAGAAAATTTGAGGAGCTTGTCTCAAAGCAGAGCAAGTATAATTTTGTGAAATCTATGAAAGATTTGCAGAAGATAGCAAGACGCCTGGGGCCGAAGTATGAGAGACAACTGGCCGCAGCAATGGAAAAATTCAAGGTAAAATAGAACTCAAGGGCTAATTAGTCTTTACATTGTGGCACGGTGCTATGGGGGGAGATTGAAACAGGATGATGGGCCCTTATTAAATTTAGAACCGCTACTCCGATATCAGTTCATAAACAAACTGTGGAAGTCTGAAGGCACCCTCTAGCACCCGGGCATTGAAGTACTTTCCAGGTTTCACCTCGTCACCTCTAACTGAGAGAGTGGAGTCGCTGCCCATGGTAAATGACCAGAAACCACTGGGGTAGGTTGGAATAAAGGCAGTATATACCGAAACGTTGCTGAAAACTTCCTTCATACCATTATATGCGAGCTTGAGGCCATTCGGCTGGTAGAACGGAGATCCGGATTGCGTAACAATGATTCCGTCCTTTGAAAGCGCCTTCTTGACAGAATTGTAGAACTCCTTATGGAAAAGTACCTCTGCTGGACCTACAGGGTCCGTTGAATCAACAATTATTATGTCGAACTTGTCTCTGTTTTCCCTAAGGAAATCTGCACCATCGCCTATGATAAGTGTCACGCGGCTGTCAGAAAATGAAGATGCAAGAGATGGAAAGAATTTCCTTGAGACTTCAACGACCTGTGAATCTATTTCCACATTTGTGATCTTCTCGAGTCCGAGCTTCAGGAATTCCCGTGCCGCGCCACCATCACCACCCCCAATGATGAGTGCACTCCGTGGTTTGCGAGCTGCCATGAAATATGGAACCCGAGTGATCATCTCGTGATAAACAAATTCATCTTTTTCTGTCAGCTGAACAGTGCCATCAATTGAAAGAAGCTTGCCAAAATCGTAGGTCTCAAATACATCTATTCTCTGGAAATCGGTCTTGACCGAAAGCAGTTGATCCATGACCCTGAACGAAAGCTGTAGATTTTCAGAGTATCTCTCGGAGAACCAGTTCTCTATAAGTCTCATCGGTCTTCATCATTTCTCCGTATATAATTATATTTTCCGCAATTGGTTCGTGATTTCTACCAACGCCATGGGTTTTAACGACATTTTACCCATGACTTGATGCAATACCAATACATTTGAAATTTTACGAAACAGTTAAATAAGGAGAAGAGAAAGCAGAAAAGAGCCATAATAGTGCTTCCGCGGACTATAGTTATATCCTGAAATTTTTATTATAATAATGACATATCCCCAAAATCTTTGTTATGTGCTGTTTATATAAAATGCGATGCAAATATTTTAATACTTCTAATTATATTATCATAGTGGAGGGATTAAGTGGTAGGAATTAGTGAAATCTCTAAGTCTGTAGCAAAGAAGACCAACACAACCCAGAAAGTGGCTAGAAATGTCATAAAGACTTTTCTGGACACAGTGATCATGGAGTCGGACAGGGGATCTAAGATCAACCTTGCCGGATTTGGTATCTTCGAAAGAAGAACCCAGATGGCCAGGAAGGCTAGGAACCCACAGACTAAGAAGATTATTGATGTGCCCTCAAAGAAGAAATTCGTCTTCAGGGCATCCAGCAAGATAAAATACAAAAAGTAATTTTAGAACGATCTATTAATTTTTTTTAAACTCTCTTTTTGACCTGATTATTAAGGTTCTTGTCTTTTATTCTAATTTAATATCCATCTGAAGTGATAGCACATACTATTTATAAGCCACAGCTTATTTTCTGGGAAACTACCAAGGCATGCCCACTTGCCTGTAAGCATTGCCGGGCAGAAGCTATTTTTGAACCTTTTCCTGGTGAATTAACCACTGAAGAGTCTTTCAAACTTCTTGATGAAATAGCGCAATTTCCCAAGCCATACCCAGTTCTGATCCTCACCGGCGGGGATGTGCTCATGAGGAACGATCTGGAGCCCATACTGAAGAGGGCAACCGAACTCGGGATAAAGACGGCCCTGAGTCCGGCTGTTTCCGGGAGGATTAATGAAAACCTGGTTGCCATGGCCAAGAGATATGGTGTACATTCTGTATCCCTGAGCCTTGACTGGGCTGATGCTGAAAAACAGGATGAATTTCGAGGAAAACGAGGGGTATTTGATGAAACTAAGAGCGCAATCAAAATGTTCAGCCTTGCAGGTATTCCTCTGCAGATAAACACCACAGTGTATGAGGACAATGTACTGGAGTTACCAAAGATCCTGAGCATGATCTCCGGGCTAGGAGTGAAGGTCTGGGAAATCTTTTTCCTCATACGAATTGGCAGGGGAGAGACCCTGATGGACCTCTCAGCTGAAAAGATGGAGGATGTAAACAACTGGCTGTTCGACGTGAACGGAACCGATATCGCCATAAGAACTGTGGAGTCCCCTATATTCAAACGCATAGAATTGAGCCGGGGTTCCGGTCAGACATATATTGGCGGTAAACTATACAAGGATCTTATGGCAAGTACTGATCCAAAATTTATCAGGAATTGGATCAGGAGGCAGGCAGGACATCCTAACGGTCGGATGCGGACACTGTTTGTTGGCCATGATGGAAGCATCCTCATCAATGGATTTATAGAGAAGCCACTGGCCAATGTTAAGGACACACCACTGCTAGACATATGCACAGATAATGACGTGCTCACTCGACTTGAAGAACCATGGACTTTTGGAGGGAAATGCGGTTACTGCGCATTCAACAGTGTATGCGGTGGATCGAGAGCGCGTTCCTTTTCCTCAACCGGAGATCTTTTTGCCAGTGACCCTGCCTGCAATTATATCCCTGAACGACGAGAACGGGAAGTCCCGGTGTGAAACTTTATATATGGAGATAACCTGAAATACTATGCCAATCCTCGAATGCTCCATTGCACCTCCGGACAGTGATGAGCAGACTTCGAAGAAGGATTATCCTGCAATTAAATATCTTGTCTTTGCCATCCTTTTTTTCACGGTGTCCAGATTTAGATCACTAATGGCTGGGAAAAAATCCAGCAAGCGCGCTGGAGTGCCTGCCGACATAGATAATTCCGGAGGTAACTATGGCAAGGGCACCAGCGATCACCCACGCTTCTGAGTAGTTCAGAAAATAAGCCAAGGAAGTGAATATTACCGGAAGAGCTATGCTGAACCCCATCTGAATGGAATTTGTCAGGGAGAGTGAGAAGGAAACCATTGACCTGTCCGTGATCTCCATGGATACCATTGTATAGAGAACGGAAAAACCTGCAACAACAAACAGCCCCTCAGCAATGAGAATAAGCATCAAGAGTATCACATTGTATGTCACCGGGATCATGGCAATGAATATGCCTCCTATTAGCATAGTCAGGAAAAATGCCCGTCCTTTGTGAGCAGTTTTCTGTATTTGCTTTCCCCCGATTATTCCACCAACGATACCTATCACCATTGATACTCCGGCCATAAGGCCTGCTGTGAAAGAGGGAATGCTGGCCACGTTTTCAGCATATAATACAAAAAATTGCCCGATGAGAGTTTCGCCTATTATGCTTGAAAGGCCTGCCAGGGAAAGTATCCATATATGAGGCTTCTTCATAATGGAGATTATTTTTCCGGGTATGTCCCTGGTAACCGATCGTACCTCCCTGATTCCCCGAAGGGCAACTACATTTTCTATTGCAAGTGCAACTGCCAGCATTCCCGAAAAAATCAGAGATGGACGCCATCCAAAGGCTTTATCAAGTATAGACCAACCAAAAATGCCTACGCCTGCCCCAATGTTGAACGCGCCGTTATATATCCCCACGTGCGTACCAAACCTTTCTATAGGGACTATGTTGCTCAGGGCACCGATGCCGGGAGAGAAGAACAGTGCCGCTCCAATGCCGGCAAAAACCCTTGATACAAGGAGCGTAACCAGATTGTATGACATGCCGCTGAACACTGTTGAAATACCAAGGATGGCAAGGCCAGAGATTGCGATGTATGCATTGCCAATCCTTGAAGCCAGCACTCCACCTACGAGCTGGAAGGCAGCAAGACCTGCATAGAATCCTGTTGTAATCACCCCAAGCTGAATTAATTGCAGGCTGAGGTCCCTGGTTATATAGATCAGGCTAGGGGCCATTACGAACCAGTTAAGCGCATAAATCGCCCTTGAAAAATGGATCGACCCTGCCTGCAGCCTGTACCCCAAATGAGCTATCTCCGGATATTTAATACTAAACCTTGGATATCAGCTTTTTTCTTTCCTTTGAAGAGTAACCGGTAATTTCCTCTATCAGCCGGTTGTAGATGCGTAATGCTTCCGCTGCGTTTTCCTTTATTCCATCTGACTTTGTCTGGACCAGGAGTTTCTTACCGTCCGTGGTAATATCAATCTCCGATAGCCCCGGGCATCGGGAAAATACGTGGGACCCTTCAATTCTCGCCTCACCGGCTATGATCTCCGCCTTTTCTCTGATCGCTTCCAGATTCAGCTTTATTCCTTTCTTAACTGGATATTCTCTCACCATGTTTTCCACCACCTAGTGAATTACTTTCTTAACTGGAGCTTTCTTCTGTAGCCTCTTTGAAAATGTTCGCAGGTAAATCAGATACATGTATTGGGCATCGTGTTCAAGGAGTGGAGATGAAGATATCAGAGTGATGTCCTCCTCCCTGTTAGCAATTGCTTCAGCCAGCGTCTCGAACTTTAGATCCCCATGCTTTATTGCAGTTAGCTTTGTTTCGTTGTGGTCCTGGTATTCGACGCCAGAGAATTCTGTGTACAGGTCACCCTTTGAGAATTTTGAAAATTCATCAAGGATCTCCTCGAAATCCTTTATTTCAATAAGAGATCCGCCGGTCAGAGAATGAATGTGCGGGAAATTTATTATAGGCTCTATGTCGGGGACTTTCTTTGCAAGCGCTGTCAGATCTGATGTAGCGCCAAATATTTCTGCCTTTCCAGAACACTCCACGGAGACGAATGGAAAATTTTCACTGGGCGGGCATGCCTTTGATATTCGTGTATAGACCTCAACTGCCCTTTTAAGGCTTTCTTTCTTGTTGACTTTGTAAAAGCCAGTATGAGTTACAACCCTCTTTGCCTGCATTGCCTTTCCCGCTATGAGGGTCCACCTTAAGTGATCGTACGACTTTTCCCCGATGTCTCCATCGTCCAGCAGGTCCATGTAATAAGGCGCGTGCATGGATAGGTTGACATCGAGCTCTTTTGCCAACTCTCCCCCTTCCCTCAGCTCATCGTAATTTTTAGCCATATTCCAGAATATCTCCTGGACTATGTCATCCTCTTCTATTGTCGACTCGATCCCTACGGGTCTGTAGTTACCGTTCTCGTCGCTCCTCAATACCTCTACGATAATTGAGCCATCCACATCCTTTGGCTTCATGCCCGTGTATTCCAGCGCCGGCCTCTCCTCAATGTTCACCCTGAGCAGTTGCACTTCAAGTGCATTTAGTCCAAGGTTGTGAACATCCTCAACTGATTCAATGAAAGTCCTCCCCTTGCTGGTCAAAGGAATCCCGGCAATGCCAAATCTGATCATAATAAACTTTTTAGTTAATAGTTAATGCATTATATAATTTTACGATGAATTTACAAAAAAAAGAGCAAGAAAGCTCCAACCTTCAGGTAGGGGAGGATGTCAGTGCGAGTGGATCGGAGCACAAGAGTTGCCTGTTTTTAAAAACTCAGTGCTCAATCCGGGAACAGGCTAACGAACAGATTATATATTCATAAGTTATACAAACTCGATGGTGATAGAGGGAAAAACTTCTTGTTCTATCGTTATCTTAGAAGAAGATATCAAGGGTGATAGTGATGAATGTAGATCCAAATTTAACGAAATACATGATCAAAGCCAAAATAGCAACCGATGGGGTGGTTGAAAAACCGGACGTGGTCGGCGCCATATTTGGTCAGACTGAGGGATTATTGGGAAACGAGCTTGACTTAAGAGACTTGCAGAAAAGCGGGAAAATAGGAAGAATAGAAGTTGAAATAGACAGCAAGAAGGGAAGGACCGAGGGTTTTGCACTTATTCCATCCGGACTTGATCAGGTTGAAAGCTCCATACTCGCCGCATCTCTGGAAACCATAGACAGGATTGGCCCGTGCAAGGCAAAGGTAGAGATCGAGAACATTGAGGACGTAAGGATACAGAAAAGGAAAAAGGTAGTTGAAAGAGCCGAAGAACTTTACAAAAAAATGGGCGAGAACGGCAAAACTGTTAGCGAATCCATAGTTCAGACAGTAAGGGAAGAGGTGGAGAAGGGAGAGATAATGAGCTATGGCGAGGAGCACCTGCCGGCTGGCCCCGCTGTCAAAGATTCCGATTCGATAATCGTTGTAGAAGGCAGGAGTGATATCCTGAACCTTCTGAGATACGGAATAAAGAACACAATTGCAGTTCAGGGAACAAACATCCCTAAAACAGTACAGATGCTATCTAGAGAGAGGACAGTAACAGTATTCCTGGATGGTGACAGGGGCGGAGACCTCATACTGAAAGAAATGCTCCAGGTAGCCGAGGTAGATTTTGTTGCCAGAGCACCGCCCGGAACCGAAGTCGAAGAGCTGACTTACAAGCAGATAGTTAAAGCATTGAGATACAAGACCCCTGTGGATCAATACCTCTCCATGAGAGGAATGACAGAAGAGCTGAAGGAACTTTCAGAAAGAAATGCAACTGAATCCCAGAAAATACACAAAAAGCCCATTCAGAAACAGGCAGAACCCGTGGAGCAGAAGAAACCTCGAGAGGAGGTTCAGCCGCAGGAGGAAATACCAGAAGAAGAGGTGATTGATGACAACCCTGATAAGGTAGATCTTTCAAACCCTCGGGCAATTGAGAAAAGGGCAAATTCGTTGCTCCAGGACAAACTTACGGAGTTTTATGGAAATGATGGTACAAAAATTGCCTCGTTCCCTGTCGCTGAAGCTGTGGATAAGATGACCGAAGTGTCTTCTGCGGACACGCTTATCACGGGTGGAGTTATATCACAGAGGCTTGTTGATGTAGCTTTTACCAAGGGCATCAAGAACATTTACGGCGTAAAGATGGGGCACGTGACAAAGAAACCTTCCGAAATTAGGGTAGTATCATGGGAACGCCATTCCTGAACGCTAATTTTGAAGAATATCCTGACACTTCGTATGTGAAGATTCCCAGCAATCCACTGGATAGGGTAATAGGCCAGGACGAAGCAGTGAAGATGGCCATGATTGCGGCCAGGCAAAGGAGACACCTGCTCCTGGTGGGACCGCCCGGGGTGGGAAAATCCATGATTGCTCAGGCTATGTCGTTTTACATCCAGAGGCCTAAGGAGGAGATCAGGGTTGTGCATAACCCACAGTACCCTGAACGCCCATTTGTGGAAGTAAAGAGCGCGGAAGAGGTTAATGCTGAAGCTCTGGAACTCGGATCTGTCGAGGGAATGATCATGGATCCGCAGAACGTCCCCGTAAGTGTAGCTGAGAGACTTGGATATCGCTGCCCCAAGTGTGGCTTTTATTCGATTTATACTGAACAGGTATGTCCGAACTGTAACTCTCCCAAGGTACAGGTTAATACCCAGGGTCCGTTCGGTGATGTTTTTAATGTTATTGGGGCTGCCTTTGGCGTACAGAACAACAGCGAGCGAGTAACCTCGACAAGGAAATTCGGGGACCGCGAAGAGGTTATTGTTTACGAAAGGGCCGGAGAGAACATCAGGATACTTGACGAGAAGACACTGGAACGCAAGAGAAAAATGGAAAAGAAAAGCCCAAGCAAGGTCATTGTTCCTCTCGACAGGAACCCATTTGTGCTGGCAACTGGAGCAAGCGAGACAGAATTGCTTGGGGATGTAAGGCACGACCCTTACGGCGGGCATCCGCAGCTAGGCACCTTGCCATATGAAAGGGTCATAGCAGGTTCTGTGCACGAGGCACATGAGGGTGTCCTGTTTATTGACGAGATAACCCATCTGGGAAACCTGCAGAGGTTCATTCTTACCGCCATGCAGGAGAGAAACTTCCCAATAACCGGGCGTAACCCGCAGAGCGCAGGAGCAAGCGTAAGGGTTGACAAAGTCCCTGCAAATTTTATTCTTGTTGCCGCCTGCAACATACAGGATCTCCAGTACATATTGAGTCCGCTGAGATCCAGGATTGTAGGTAGCGGGTATGAGATACTGATGGAGACGACAATCCCCGATACCCTGGAAAACAGGACAAAATACATTCAATTTATCGCACAGGAAATAATTGTCGATGGCAAGATACCGCACATGGCTATGGACGCTGCCACAATGATAATCGATGAGGGATCAAGAAGAGCAAAGGATATAGATCACAAGGAAAGGGCGCTCACACTCAAGCTCCGAGAACTTGGAGGATTGATCAGGGCAGCAGGAGATATATGCGTCTCTGAAGAGGGAAAGCTTATCGAAAAAAGACACGTTAAGGAAGCTTTGAACATGTATCTGCCAGTCGAAGAGAAAATCAAGAAATACTACGGAAATTTCAGTGCCGCAGTATCCTCGGAATCCACTGATTCACAGAAACAGAGCGAATACATCTCCAATTACCACAACTACAGGGACGACCGTTCTTACCAGTGACGGTATGCACTAAATTTAAATCATTTTCTACATCACACTAAAAGTTATGAATATAACATACACGCTCGAGATGAATAATCCACACACACATTTCTTCAGGGTAAAGATGAAGCTTGACGATGTCAGCGAGGAACGCACATTGCTCACGATGCCGGCATGGACTCCGGGTTCCTACGCGATACTTGATTTTGCCAGAAATGTGAGGAAACTCCTGGCCGTCTCAGATTCGGGAACACCACTGTTGGTGACGAAGAAAGATAAGTCCACATGGATCGTGGCCTCTGCCGGCATCAAGAATATGGAAATAAGCTATGAGGTATATGCAGATGAATTTACAGTGCATACGAGCCATCTTGACTCTACACATGCATTTGTTCTTGGCACCAGCGTTTTCCTTTATATAGAAGGATATAAGGATCAGGCCGTAGAACTCTTTGTTTCTCCACCCCCGGAGTGGAAAATATCGACCGGACTTGAGAAGATAGGAGAAAACAGATTCAGGGCAGTTAATTATGACATTCTTGTGGATTCTCCGCTGGAAATCGGCACTCATCGCAGCCTGTTTTTTGAGGTCGATGGAAAACAGCACGAAATAGCTATCTACGGGCATGGTAACGAAAATGAGACCATGATTCTGAATGATGTCCAGAAAATAGTCTCCTCATTTTCAAAGATGTTCAACCAGTATCCCTTCAAAAGATACGTTTTCATATACCACCTTGTCCAGGAAGGTGGACAGGGTGGTGGCCTGGAACACCTGAATTCAACCACCATCGATATTGAAAAGTTCAGTTTTTCCCCTAGGGAAAAATATCTGGATTTCCTTTCTGTCACGTCACATGAATATTTCCACCTGTGGAATGTCAAGAGGATCAGGCCCATCGAACTTGGCCCGTTCAACTACAAGGAAGAGAACTATACAACAATGCTGTGGGTGAGTGAGGGGATAACAAGCTACTACGAATGGATTGCACTCTTCCGGGCGGGACTGATTACAGAAGAGGAATACCTGAAACATATCCTTGAGTATGTAAGATACTACGAACTCCTGCCGGGTTCTGCTTTGGAATCTGCATCCGACTCTTCCTTCGATTCATGGATAAAGCTTTATCGCCCGTCCCCAAACAACACCAATAGTTACATATCATACTATCTCAAGGGAGAGATCCTCGGCTTCCTCCTTAGCAGCAGAATATCGGAGGCCACCGGTGGATCAAAGAGCCTTGATGACGTAATGAGGCATCTTTATGAAAAATACAAGAAGGATGGCAAGGGCTTTGTTGAGAAGGATCTGCTTTCTGCACTAAGGGATGTGTCAGGAAGGGATTTCTCTGAATTTTACTCACGATATGTCAGGGGTACTGAAAAAATAGACTTCGATTCCGAGTTTGCAAGAATAGGAGTGAAAATCAAGAAGGGATACAGGAAAGTAGATAATAACGAACCTGCGGAGAAATCATACATGGGCCTGTTCACAAAATCAGAGAGCGGCAAAATCATCGTATCCTCAGTCCTTGAAGGATCGCCAGCGTTTCATGCAGGAATCAATGCCGGCGATGAGCTGGTAGCTATCAACCGGATCAGGTTTTCCGACCTGTTTCTAAAGAATATAAGGGATGATATAAGATTGATAAAGACTGATAACCCCTATATATTCAAGCCCGGAGAAAAGGTTAAGGTCGACCTGTTCAGGAGAGGCCTGCTCTATACCCTGGAAGTCCAACTCGTGCAAGCTCCGCCAGAATATTATGAACCAATAGTTGATCGTGAGGACAGGGCATCGGCAATTCGCAGTAGAGTAATTCTGGGGTAATCACACAGTATTTATATTTTCACCAAATTACATTTTATGCTATTGTTGCTTGAAGAATACTTCAAATCATATCCCACCAGGAAAAGAGTCATAGAGGGGCTCTACAACAACGGCATTTCAATAGTTGACGGAAAGCTTTTTCTCCGAAACATAGAAATTTCCATTTCAGAAATAGCCAAATCCCTGGACGTGAACAGAAGAACCGTGTATGAGACCATCAAGGTTGTGGAATCAGTTGAAGTGCTGAAGATGGTCATGAGCAAATTGCTCCCCATGGAGGATATTTCCAGGGTAGCACCGGTTATAGGTAGCCAGGTCATAACTGTCCTTACCTCTCCCGGCTATTTTTCCAGGGTGCTGAATGATTTTACAGAGGTAATAAAACGCTACGGATGCAATGTAAGAGACATAACCGGAAGGAATTGCGGAAAGGAGGACACTTTTATAAGAGCTGTGTTTTACAGGTCAGTGCCGACAAGGATTTTCGACCAGGTCGGCAGCATCTTTGGCGTCAGCAAGGTAATAATAGCTACCCCGGAACTGAATCCTGAATATCTGGCGTGCTCGAAATGTGAAGTGATCGTCTGTCCGAACAAACTTTCTTCAAGTGCATGGGAAAAGGTTGAGATGGATTGAATCCAATACATAGGCACGTGAGATCCAGGTAATAGAATAGCTTAAATACTGGATGCAATATTTGTTAAATATGGAGGAAAACAGGCGTATTTTTATCAGGAAGCTTTGCGAAGCTCTGGAAAAAAGAGGCTTTGTCACCTCTGACCCTGATCTGGGCGGACTGGTCAGTTTTGAGCTGATAGCGCGCAGGGAACAGGAAAAATATATTATAAAGATTCTTCACAATGTTGATACTTTCAGGATCTTAAATGCAGTGGAGATGGTCAGGCTATCCAGGGTTACCGGAGCTGCAGCAGTGGTTATAGGTGAGAGAGCCGGAAACGGATTGCTTGAGGATGGTGTTGTTTACTACCGACACCGTGTTCCTATAATGTCACCCCTGACCTTCATGGATTATGTGGACGGAAGGAGGCCTAACATATTCTCCGGACCCGGAGGATTCTATATTCCCATAAATGGTGTAGCAATGCACACCATCAGGGAGAGGCTTGGATATTCCATAGGTTTCGTATCCAACAAGGTGGGGACATCCAGGCGGTCTATCTCGCTTTATGAGGGGGGAAGTGCCTCTACAATTGACGTGTACACAAAGCTCGAAGAACTGCTGAAATACGATATCAGTTCCAGCATTGATATCCTGAAAATGGTAAATGAAATCGAGCTGCCGGTCGAAGACCCTGGAGAAATTAACGAATTCATAAGGGAAGTGATAGACAATATAGTGAAAACCGGCTACGATTTTTACAGCATGAAGAAGGCACCCTTTGATGCCATAGCAAACAGGGCGATGGACACCATGTTCCTCATTGGGCTATTCGAGAGCCTTAGCGAGAAGATGGGAAGAGCCTTGGCAATAAAGAACGTCAGCGAAATTTTCCAGACAGAACCCCTGATAATCACCAGAATGGAAACAACCAAGGATAATATAGCCAAGTGCCCGGTTGTGAGCCTGCATGAATTGAGGGAAGCGTCATCAAAAGATAGCCTGGAAATGATTATTGAAAGAAAGAAGAATCTTCAATGAGTGAAGAAACCACTAAACCCGATACAGGGCGCATTTGGCTATTTGGCGGCATTAAGGGACTTGTAAGGGATGGTGAAGTCCTTTCCGATGATCTCACAAGACTCAAACCGGAAGTGGTACTCATCACACTCTCTGACGAACATATTCTGGGCCTGCGCGACTTTCTGGAACGGCCATATGAAATTGAACTGTCTGATTATGAGATAATCTATGGTGTGAGACTCTCGATGTACGGTGAGGTAATGACTCCTCCGCCGGTTTACATAGAAGCCTTGAAGTACTCTGACTCCACAGGCATTCCAATAGTGCCCATGGACATGAATGAGGAGGCGTACGGGGATCTTTATACAAAGTCCATGAGAACACTGGATCTAGTAAGGCACTCAATCAGGAAGAAGAGATTGTTGAAGAAGGACTTCAAGGACAAGAACGTTGAAGAGTTCGTGCGAAACTGGGAAAAAGCCATCAACCGGATAAAGGGGTTCAGAGTCATTGACGAGGAAAGGCTCTCATACATAGAGGAACGGATGAAGCAGGCGCTCACGCAGTACGCCGGAAAATCAATATTTATAATCGTTGATTTTGAATTTACCGACAGGATAGGGGAATTCCTGAAAAACAACGGAATCAGTTTCACAAGGGTTTACTCATTAGATTGAAGAAAATTATGTATATTTCCCGGCTGCCGGATCTTGATGCCTTCGGTGTTGTTACCTTATGCCCCCTGAATTTAGGAGACCATTTTTCAATGAGTTCCTTCGTCATATCTCCCTGAAAATGCTTAACCAGGACATTTCCCCCCGGAGACAGGAATTTCATGGAAATTGTCAAAACCCTCTCGCAGATAAGGTAGGAGGAAGCATGGTCCCTGTCATGATTTCCACTGGTATTCGACATAGCGTCAGAAAGAACTGCGTTAAATTTTTCTCCGCCAATTAAACCTGCAGCTTCCGAGATAAGGTCGAAAATATCAGTGGAGAAGATGTCCCTGCGGATACTCACGGCGTTTTCTACTGGGTCGTGCCGAGCAATATCCACGCTAACAACCCTGACTCCTTCAATGGAGGTCAGGAACTGAGTCCATCCACCGGGGGAGGCCCCTATCTCGAGCACAAGGTCCCCTTCCCTGACAATGCGGAATTTAGCCTCTATCTCCTTGAGCTTGTAGACTGCGCGGCTCCGGAAGTTCTCTCTCTTTGCCTTAAGATAATAGCTATCCCTGCGATCATTCATTTTAGTTTTCTGCAGTTAGCTCCCTGTACTCGGCTGGAGAAAGCGATTGAGTCATTGAGTTGCCTGATAACCTGATCTTGACCAGCCAGTTTGTATAAGGATCCTGATTAAGGATCTCCGGTTTGGATGCAACTGCCTGGTTTACCTCAACAATCTCGCCTGTTGCCGGTGAGAAAACGTCCTCTGCGGACTTGACAGATTCTATGGTGAGCATAGGCTTGCCTGCAATCAGCTGGGAACCAGGCTTTGGAAAATCAACATAAACTATATCGGTTAATTGGTGCTGTGCATAATCTGTTATGCCTACAGTTACAGTTTTCCCGTCGCTCCTGAACCACTCATGCGTCTTTGTGTATTTCAAGTCCTCTGGTACCTTTAACATATCTCCAAGAGCATAAGACAATATATAAATAATATTTTTCAAATCTATGTGCGTTGAGAACTTTTATTGCCTGCCATGTCAGGAAAACTGCTGAAATCGGTGAACTTCTGAGCGAAGTGGAAGCAATAAAAGGCGTGACACCTGTTAGAACCCCGGAGCTTCACCTGACCCTTTATTTTAATGGAGATACTTCCAATGAAACTGCTGATCACGTGTCGGACGTATTGAAGCACTTTAAATACGGGAGGTTCAGCATCGGTCTGACGGGAATAGGATTCTTTCCATCGGCCAGCAGGCCAAGAGTCGCTTACATCGGGGTTTCCGGGTTCCCAAATGATCTTCACGCAAAGCTGGCCAAAAGCCTGGGAAGTGATTTCGATAGCAAGGTGTTTGTGCCGCATATAACATTCGCCAGGTTCCACGAACACACAGACACGTCTACCCTGATTGCAAAATACGGCAAATTTTATTTCGGGAATGCAGACATCGATGAACTCTGCTATTATAAGAGTGAACTCAGGCCATCAGGCCCCGTGTATACAGTTATCAGTTGCGTTCAGCTGATATAAGTGGTCTTGTCTTTGTCCTCGGTTTTCGCCTTTGGGCTGAGCAGTGCCTCATCTGTAAACTCTATTGCAATAATTCCAGAAACCGGTATAAGCCTGAACAACGTCCTATTCTCGGCGTCACTAATCTTGAAACAGATGGCCCCGTCCTCCCCCAGGATCGTATATCCAACGAACTCTCCCTCTGTCTTCATTGGAGCGTCATCACCACTGTTCGATAATACCAGGTATTTTCCCCCTTTCTTGATTTCTATCATTTCCATATTTATCAGCGAGCGTGACAAAGATTTAAGAATATTATTCGTCCGCTTCCCCCGGACGGCTTAGGCATTATTATCATAAAAATCTTTTCGAGACCGCAATGGAACAAGAATAAGAAATATAACTATTTCAGCGCGCTGACTCCTGCCTCAATCTGCTCTACAGTCTTTTTGTAATTGTCAAGTGCCATCTTGATATTGACTTCCACCCAGCTCCATGCCCTGAGTATGTCTCCAGAGCGGAGCCTGTATTTCTTGACTTTGCCTTCCTGAATCTCTTCCAGTATATCCATTGCCTTGAGTTTATTCAGGTGCCTGTAAAGCGTAGTCCTGCTGGTGTTTAGATACGACAGGAGTTCATCTCCTGTCCAGTATCTGTCTGATCTCTCGAGGAAGCACTCCTTGAAGAGCCTGAAATAAGCAGATTTTGATATTACCTGAAAATCCGTTGATGGCTTGAGCCGTGGTATGTAACCAATGTCCGACAGAAAAAAAGCTATTGTTTTATCCAGATCATTCTCCACTGCTCTGGATGGTGCTGAAACGATTGTCATCCTGAACATTTGACTTCCTCCAGTTAGATGCTCAGGACGTATAAAACCGTTTAGAGCGTAAAGTAACGATATTCGTAAAAATCTTTAATAGACCAATATAATATTCACATATGCCCATAATTGAAGCTAACCCTGTGAGTATAGGAAGCACAGCCATCGGCGGAAGGAGAACAACAATAGTCACTTCCATATTTTCAGCCGATTCGGCTTCCATGCTTTCAAAATTCCGTGACGGTACTTATAACCCGCGACTGGTCTACGAAATCAGGTACGACCTGTTCAGTGGAGGAGGTTTGGAGGATCTCAGGAAACTTGCTTCCGGCCTTAAGGACCTGTCGGTTGATTACATCTTCACCTACAGGTTTTCCAGCGAACGGGAAGGCAGGAAAATGTATGAAACAGCCATTTCGCTGGATGTGCCGGCCCTGGATATAGAGGTCAGAGGTATGACAGGGATAGACCTTGCACCATACAGAGGAACGGTTGTCATATCTACGCACGACTTCAACGGTGGAAGGGTGTCGCACATGCTGAACGGAATGATGCGGCTCGGTGGAAACATATACAAGTTCGCCTCTTCATATTCTGATCCACACGGTTTCCTGCTTGATCTATCCGACCTGTATACCTTTAAAAGAGAAAGCAGGATCCCTCTTTCCCTGGTTCCCATGGGTGATGGCAACTCTGCGCTGAGGCTCTTCTCAGGATACATGATCTCCGACATCGTGTATGCCAGTGCGGAGACCGGAACAGCCCCGGGGCAGTTGTCTAGAAAAGATTATGAGGAATTCTTCGGAAAATTTTAGAAGAGACCGGATGAAGTTACGATGAATGCTATTCCCGAGATCACGAAACTCACAGCTATGGCTGCAAGGAGAAGACCCATTATCCGAGATATAATGAGGGAACCGGTCTTTCCGACCCTGTCAAAAATCTTCGTTGAGAATTTCAATATGTAGTATGTCGCGAACATGACTATAACTACAGAAAGGAAAACACTTCCCTTTTCAGGTATGCTGACACTAAGGGAGTTGAAATAAATGATTGCGGTAGTTATTGTTCCCGGTCCCGCGAGAAGCGGGGTTCCAATTGGAACTATGCCTATTGCTTCCTTTTCCTGTGATTCCTCGGTTTCGGCCTGCGTCAATTTTGTATTCGAGGTTTTGCCCTGCAGCATGTCAAATGCAACCTTGAAAAGCAGGATCCCCCCTGCGATCTTGAAATCGGAGATATCTATCCCAAGGACGCTGAATATATAGACGCCAATTAGCATGAAACCAATAATCATTCCCGACGCTACCAGGACACTTTTCCTGATGACCCCATCCTTTTCCTTTGTGCTGTAGTTCTGTGTAAGCGAGACAAGAGTTGGCACAGCCCCAATGGGATTGAGTATGGCAAAGAGTGCTATTGTGACAGTGGTGAAGAAGAGGATAATGGACATTTTTGATGTTGATGTTCATTAAATATAAAACCTTCTGGACGTACCGCCATTGACAAGGATCATAACGCTGACTGGCTGCCATTCATGCCAGTTTGGATGTCTTGGATTATTTTGCGCGCTTACCGGGTATGGTGATTCTGTTTCTGGCGTAATCCCATTAATGACATCGAAGGCATGGGCACTGCCTCCAGCTTGGTGGTATTTGGGAAATATAACGTGCCGGGAGATAGAAAACCTATCCGATGTTGTATACCATTGTCTTCAGGTTCGTGAATTCATCTATGCTGTAACTTATGCCTTCCCTGCCCAACCCGCTCTTCTTGACTCCCCCGAATGGGAAAAATCCAATGCCATGCGATGGAAAGCAGTTGACGGATATCTCCCCGCTCTCCAGTTTTTTCCCAAGCCTCCAGGCAGTCCTGATATCATCTGTGAAAATAGCATTGTCCAGACCATACTCCGACGAGTTGACTATATCCACCGCCTCTTCCTCATCGCTGAACGAATGTATTGGTATCACAGGGCCAAATGTTTCCTCCCACATGATCTTTGCACTTAGCGGAACGTTAGAGAGCACGGTAGGCTCGAAATAGTTCCCATTGGCTTTCCCACCGACTAGAACCTTGGATCCTTTCTCAACAGCATCCTTTACGAGACCTTCCACCCTGTCAACAGCCCTGGAATCTATGAGCGGTCCGATATCTGTTTCCCTTGAGAAAGGATCGCCAGTCTTCAATTTCCTTACTAGCGTCACTATTTCTCTTGTCAACCTTTCTTCCAGTGTACTGTGAACAAGCACCCTGCTGATTGCATCACACCTCTGCCCGGAAAATTTCGTTGACCCGGCGACAATGTTCTGGGCTGCACTCTTGATATCTCCGCAGTCCTTCATAACCAGCGCTGCCGCCTTTCCTCCGAGTTCGAGGTGTATACGTTTAATCCCTGAAATCTTTGTCAGCTTCAGCCCTACATCAGTGCTTCCTGTAAAGGTTATCATGTCCACTTCATCCCTCGTTGCAAGGTAGCTTGCAACATCTGTGGCGGTTGGGACTATGTTAAGGGCGCCCGGGGGCAATCCAGCCTCTTCAAGAATCCTGCCCATCATAATGGGGGCAATCGGGACCAGCGAGGGGGGACGCAGTATTACCGTGTTGCCGGCAAGCAGTGCCGGGATAATCTTTGTATACGAAATGAACAGCGGCATATTGAATGGCGCGATGGCAAGTACCACACCAACCGGTTCTCTAAGTACAATGGCGATCCTGCCCCTGTTAGGTTTAGCCCATTCACCCGGAATGAAATCACCCTGTATCCTCTGTGAATCGCTCTTTACCCGCCGGATCCTCTCTATGGTAGCGTCCACTTCTCCTTCTGCTTCCTTTATGGGTTTCCCCACGTTCTTAACAAGCGCGGTAACGAAGAGTTCCCTGCTGGCCTCCAGGAGATTTGCGGCTCTTTCGAGTATGGCTATCTTTTCGTCACCACTGAGGTTCTTCATTATCTCCTTCCTGTCCTTTGCGGAATCCAGTGCCTTATCCACAAGTTCCAGATCCGCAATTGAAACACTGCAGAGTGTGGAGTTGCTCACAGGATCCTTAACCGGTTTGCTGCTATTTTCGATCCAGTTTCCTGCCACAAACATTTTAAAAGTTGCCGTCCCGTCCTTCATCTCTATGATGTCTGGGAACCTATTCTTAAGGGCGGAAAAAAATTCATTGTTGTCCATGCCATACGATTTTCCAGAATCTTAAATACTTTTGCAGAAAAGCTTGAGCAATTTAGAAACACACAGTATGATATCTAACCGGCAAAACACGACCTGAGCCGTTGTCATCCGCAGATTTTGTGCCCAGGTTAGAAGGATAAAAGGCTTATATTATGGAGCACACAGCCTTTCTGCAAAGGAAAGGTTGTAAAAATATCAAAAAAGGGGAAAGGGAATGGATCAACGAGCGTTATGTTCAAGGCCTGATTTTTTCGTTATCCGGAGCTTGCAGTACTGGTAAAGGGCATCATACAGCGGAAACTGCAGGCGCATGTTTTCATGATCATCTTTGGCGATCTCGCGGAAACCCATTGCTGCGGCTTCCAGTCCAGCTGATTCAGGTCTCGGATTTGTGAGCGAAGCATCAGCTCCCCTTACAATTTCAGCAAGATCCATCAATGCACTGTCCTTCAGGTTGTATTTTCGTATGATAGAATCAAAACTCACACGTTCCTCACCATGATCCACGTAATGCATCAACTCAGCACCATCTACATCAAAGGGTGTCGCTGACTTTTCCTTCGCAACCTCCATCACCTTTTCCCTGGGGACGAATATAAACTCAGCGTCATGGTCAACAAACTTCTTAATAAGCCAGGGACACGCTATTCTGTCAACTTTTGCCTTTTCCCTTGTTACCCATTTCATGTACTGAGCATTCATTCCTGCCTAAAGGATATTGCGGAAGGTCATTGAGCATTGCATTTCATCAGAATTAAATACGACCTAGCGATGCGCCTCAATGGTAAATTCTGGCTTCCTCAAGAGAATTATGGTTGTAGGTGAGAAGCACGTTCTCGGTGAAATGACCGGCTACATGGACATGGCGCTGGAGGCGACCGGACTTCTCTATGAGATGTTGGACACCAACCAGAAGAGAATGCTGGAAATTAATGAGAGGATCAGAGTTCTTGAAAGGAAGGCTGATGACTACGGTATGCAACTGACGCATGAGATAACAAGCGGGGCAATAAGTTCCAACCTCATGGATAACCTGCTTAAGCTCACCGACAAGTGCGATGATATCCTGGACAAAACCCATTACCTGAGCAGAGAAATTAAGAGGATGAACATAGACTACAAAAGAACCAACGGGACTGCGGTAATCGCCTCCTCCTACAAGACATTCCGCATCATGATCGAGAAAAGCAGGGATGCCATAAAATCCGTTTCAGCCATGTTTACGGACACAAACATGGATTCCCTTAGAGAAGAAAGGAAGAGGATAGAAGTCCTCGAGGAGTCTGTGGACGAGCTCAAGGACAACCTCATAGATGAGATATACCGACATGCCGAAGAGATGCACTTCCTCGTTTATGACCACCTGATGAGCCTTGTGCACAAAATAGACGATATGGTCGACGACTGTGAGGATATATCAGACCTTCTCCTGAACATAATTCTGTCAGTGTCTAAATGATCACCCTGGCATATCTTACGACCATTGCCCTTGCTGGCATACTCACTGCTTTCGTTGCAGGGAACAATCTTTCGGCAGCGGTAGGCACCATAATCGGATCCAGGATCACCAGCAGGGCAATGGGAATAGCAATCGGAATTTTAGGGTTCACTCTTGGACTGATTCTTGAAGGATCAGCCCTTCATTCAGCTTCCGCGAATCTCCTGCCTCACTCTTACACTCTTATAAGCTATGCATTCCTTGTATCATTTGCGCTCTTCATCCTTGCCTATTTCTTGCGGTCACCGCTCTCCCTCACCATGGTTCTGGTGGGGGTTGCAATAGGGTTGTCTATACATAACGGGTATGCGGTGAACGGCAATTTTGTGGCGCTAATGGTAGCCACATGGATTCTTGCCCCTCTCGGTTCAGTCATTTTCGCATTCGGCCTGAACAGAGAGCTTCAAAAGAGGCAATCCAGGAATTTTTGGAGCGAAATATCATATCTTAAGGTCATCCTGATCGTCGTATCCTTCCTTACCGCATTCACACTAGGTGCGAACACACTCGGGTTGATAGCGAATATGGCAGGATTCGATATCTGGGTTATCGCATCAATGATCACGGGCATTGTGGCCGGATCCCTATTCCTCAGCAAGGGTATAATCAAGAGGGTGGGTGAAGAAATGTACCTTATGCGGTATTCAAACGCACTCACTTCTCTTCTGGTGTCTTCAGTATTTGTCGAGGTTGCGACGTTATTCAGCATTCCGCTGTCCAATACGCAGACGCTGACATCCAGCGTGCTGGGAACAGGAATGTCATACAGGACAAAGGCAATTTACATGAGACCTTTCATGATTGTGCTTGCAACCTGGATCATTGCACCCCTGGCCGGGCTTTTCCTTGGCCTCGTGATATGATTTTATGAAAAAAGTAGAAATCGGCTCTTTCGTGTGACCATATTTGTCAATGGACAGCATACGAATGGTTTTTCTTTGTGGCATGATTTCCCACATGTTGGAAATACAGGTTAATGATAATGAGATGCCCACATCAGCCAGACTTGTATTCATGGTACTGAAACGGCTTCGTATCGCTGATTTCAGGACCATTGAAATGGAGTCTGGACTGTCCAAGAGGAGCGTTCTCTATGCCGTGAAAAGGCTGCGCGAGATGGGTCTGATCGATATCCAGATATGCCTTAATGACACCAGGAAGAGATTCTACTGCATCAGGATTAAAGAGGGAAATGCCTTAGAGACGGCTTAAAATCTCCCTAATTTCATCATCCTTGAAAGGCCCTTCCACTGCCACGGGAAGGATTAAAGGCCCTTCCTGATCCCCTTCCCCGCCCTCCTCAGACTCAAATTCTCCCATCCATACCATGTAATTGTAATCTCCATACCTGTAAACCTTGGCAAACTCTGAATCGTGTATGAGTTCAGTGGAGGAGCTTTCCGAGAGCACTCCGTAAATATAACCAACCAGAATGTCCTCGTCCCTCGATCCTGAACCACCGAATCTTGTGTCCCCAAGGGAATGGCAGGAATCCATCAGATCAAAAAGGTTTGCGTCATCAAAACTCAAGGTAATACACCGTATCTGTCTGCATTGTTAAAGGGGTTATAAAAATTGAGACAGATGCATCCCATATTGGATTATTGAAATTTCTGTATCCAGGTTGCTGGTGCAGACGGATCAACGGTTCATAACTGGGAAAAGAAAGGGACCGGGAAAAATCAAAAAGTTGATATGCCTCGTTTGTCATATCAAATTATAATGTCTCAAAATGAGATAATGCGTGTTGACGTTCTGATCAGAACCTTCAATTCCGCAGACACCATTGCCGACTGTCTCCAGTCGGTCATTAAATTCATCCCCGTCAGGAAAATTATTGTTGCCGACCATAACAGTACGGATGGGACGCCGGAAATTGCCGGTAGGTTCGGCGCAGAAGTGCATTCGGAAGAAACCGGTCTCGGATTTGCAACAAAACTGCTGATTTCCAAGGCCGATACCGGTCCCAGAGTCAAGATGGCAAAAATGGAAAATTTTTCTCAGGTGAGAAACAAGAAGATAAACTTAAAGGCTCAAAAATATAAGAAAATAGAGGCCCCAATATCTGCGGGAATTCCGCAAGCATGAGAAATGGTAGAAGCCTTATGATGTAAATGGGTTTAGAATAGTCTGGCGCCAATGTACGTTACGGCTACCAGGAAAAAAGGTAACAGCCCCTCATAACATTTATTGATATGTCCTATCCTGATGGTGGAAACTGACACTCATCGCCCTAATGCCTGTCATGATCCCTTCAGCCTACAATTCTTTCAATATGTGATCTTGTTTCTATCATAGAACCGTAAACTGCGAAGAGCTTCCTCGTTTGCCTACTGGAGTATTCTGCCACAACCCGCATGAGTTCAGGCATGCTGTAGATCATGCCAGTGTCAAAGCTTGCCATTACAATATCTCCATGGGAGTCCAGGAAGGCTATATCACGTCTATACTTCTTGAGCGTCCTTTCCCCGTTACTTTGTCATTAAGCCTACTCTGAAGATGCTGATCCAGCATATCTTCTGAACTGCCAGTGTTCATGCAGTCCAGAAGTATGCTAGGAAAACACGCACCCTTCTACATATCTTCATTAAATCCCCTTGAAACAATTGCTTCAATCAGAAATTCCACAAGTATTGCCCCGGGAGTCTTTAGACCTTGCCTAAGGCTTTCATTGCTTGGATTTTACACCTCGTGGAGACGTTTTTCTTCAGAGTTTTCGGCATGGACTTGAGCAACTGGTGAAATTCTATGAGGTTGCAGGACTCATTACAAGGAGAAGATATTCGCACAGCATGCAGAATGGAAAGACTCCGGAAAGTATCTCATCGAGCTTTCTGATGAATGGCACCTTAATTAACAGCTGGTTAATTCGCCTGTAATTATAAGGCGCAAACAGGATGGAAACCCCTCTGAATGCCTTAAGATGAAGAATCTCATCCGACCTTACTTCCTTCACATTTCTGGTAAGTACAGGGACTGGATACCTGCTGTTCCCGACCGGAACCATCCCCCAAAGCCGGCTCTTGGCATAGCCTTTCTTTCTGGTTATGACAGAAAGCATGAGATCCCATACTGCAAATCTGTTCAGTACTGTAGCGATGAATAATCCGTTGCTGTTGAGATTGTTTCTCGCAAAACCGGAGATTTTATGAAAGTCATATGTATCGGTAGCACCAAATGTGCTGTATATAATGTCAAAGGAACCAATGTGTTCATTCCATTTTCCCTTGACTTCTACAAGTTTTTCATAGGTTCCAACTGGGGAATTGCCCTTTGCGAAGTGAATTGCATCAGCCGATACATCAGCACATACGCAGCTGACTTCGGAAAACCCATTCTTAGCCCGACTTACCTCATAACCGTTTGAGCAGCCGATCTCCAAGATAGATATTTCATTGGTTATGAATCTCCTGAGATAGTCTGAGGTGACTGTCCTGAGATGTGACTGCACCGGGTCCTGCTGGATCCTGGCGGAATACTGGGCTGAATTTGCTTCCACATGGATGTTATTCTCCATGGAAGCTGTCGAATCTTCCTTCAGGGGTGTAAGTATATAGGCAACTCTCCTCCTGCCCGTAAAGTAACGATCCACGTGTTCTCTGCCGTACTTTCTCAGAAATGCTTCAGTTGCTTTCCTCAGATCACACTTTGCTGCTTTATAAGTAATACCATTAATAACCGCTCTATCTGCTCGTGCCAGTATCCTGCTCCTGTCTTCCGTGAGGATTACTGTCACTCTTCCATGATCCAGCGTGAAGTTGACATTAATCACAGCCGCCTCAGGTGGCGGAAGAACTATCTCAATATCATGAATATCTTCTTGCAACAATCAGCATTTCATCCCCATTTGTCCTGAAGAAAGGCAGAAAGCATATTGCCTTCTCTGCAGCACATATGATCTTTCTGGTGATCCGTGATTTAACAGTCTCAGCTAGATAAGGCGGAAGGACAATAGCCAATCCGTATATCCTTACTATCCTGAAGGTTTCAGGAATGAACTTTCCAGCATCGCCAAGGGAGTAATATTTGGATGGTACGCTGTTTCCAACAACCTGGACATCCACACTGTCTAGTCTGCGATCCATTCCGATGTTGTGCCTTCTGGCCATCAACCTGATCAGGTTTTCCCCGAGACACGAAGTGTTCCGGAAAGACAGTATGATAACTGACCCCGGTTTGGTTATCTCGTTGAGTCCTCTTTTCAGGCTTGCTAAATCTGGTTCTGTATTTACGAGCCCATTGAAGCTGTAAACAACATCATATGTCCTTTTGATCTGGCCAATGTCTGCTGCAGGTAAACGGACTGCATTATACATTTCTCCCATACCCAACCGGGCCATTTTTTGGCTGGAATAGTCAACCATCCCCTGGGACACATCAACTGCATCCAGCCTGTTGCCAGTTGCACTAATATATCGTGAGGATTCTTCTCCTGTACCCTGGCCTATCTCAAGTGCAACGCATCCCTTGAATGAATATGAAAGAAGTACTGACATTTCTATATTTCTTATATTGAAGTTTACAAAGTTTGACAGTATTTTCTGGTCATATATTACTGATGCGCTGGAAAAGACGTGATCCAGCATTTCATAATATTCTTCATTATCCTTTCTTTGCATTTTCTGAGTCAAATTCTAAAATTCATATATTAATGCTATGTTCATCATTCCAGCAACGTCTTGCATTTAACGCATAATGAGGGATCATTGCGGAAGACGTAGCTAATTTCGCAGCTTCCGATTCAGCCATTATTTATTCCATGGAAAATTAAGATGGTTGCCTGAAATCGTAGATTCCATTTACAATGGAGAACCTGTGTCCTTTTTCACATTCAATGCGGTCGTTCCTTATAGAAATTAATCCGGCACACACAGGACAAACCAGCAGATCTTCCAGACCATGGAACTCAGTGTTTTCAATAGATCCTTCTTTTCTGCAGTGCACATAGTTGTTCGGAAAGAAGAACCTTGATGGCCATTTATCCACTAAGCTGGTCTGAAAAGTCCAGGCAGTCCGGTCCAGGAAGCTACTTTTATCTTTAACCTTGCCGAGTATACCCGAATGATAATTTTTTTGAGAGGGGACAAGGTCATTCTTCTCCATTATCTTCCTTAATGTCCTATGGGTCTGAAAAAATATTGGCCTCTTTGCGGATTCAGGGCTCGCCCGGAGTGTCCCGGATCTAAGTGGAAATGGTATAACCTGATCTCTATTTCCGCCCTTCATTTTATGCCTCAGCCAGAACAACATCATAAACGCGTTGTCCGAGGAATTGTAATTGAAGATCAAGTGTCCGGAGGACCTTATGCAGCGCACTATTTCCCGGATTGCTGTTTCAGGATCTGAAAAGTGATGAAATACCCTAAACATGGCCACAGTGTCTATGCTCCCAGATCTGAACGGCAGATGTGAAACATCGGCAAGAAGGAAATAAGCTGATAATCCCTCATCAAGCATTCTCTGTCTGGCTCTTCTCATACCAGTCATTGAGTAGTCCACAAGTACGAGATTGCGGGATTTCTTTGCCAGAATGCCCGATAATCTCCCGTAACCACAGCCAAGATCAACAGTCCACTCAGAAACCGGCGGCAGTAACTCATGGATAATACGTGTTTCCATTGGCGCTTCAGCATCCTCAATGACGAATTCCGGATCCTCATAATCCGGAATAAGTGGGCTGATCCTAGCTTCCACAGAGAATAAAAGTAATTCCCCCTATTCTATTTTCCGATATCCGAGTACGTTTTCCAACGGTGTGTAATTTCAGGAAATATCTTTCATCTCTGCTTTAAAAACATATTTCATGGCGCGTTAAAGCTAACGGGAGCAATAAGCATGGCGGAGAGTAAAAACAAAAAGAGGGGGACAGCAAAGAAGTCCGGAGAAGCTGTGGGTGGCAAGGCCAGAAAAGAATCAGTCGTGGTCAAAGGCTTCGGAAAAGGGTTATCAAGGAGATTCAGTGAAAATGAGAAGAAATAATACTTCCAATTTATTCGGGTTTCAGTAATAGATTTCACAGGTTCTCCGGCACTTATTAGAAATTTTTTGCGTGGATATGAGTGTGGGATATAATTATTTCATGCCCTTCTTCTCATCCTTTTTCCCCTTATTCTTGGTAACTTTGACACAGACTCTCCTGCTCATGAATCTTCCTGGTATATCGGCCTTGCCTGATGTTCCTATTGCGGATACCGGTCTTTCGAGAAATCCTTCTATTTGATCCTCTGAAAGTACAATTTTACAATTTTCGAGTTCCAGCTCACTCACAATGCGTTTGGTCATATACAGATGGAATTTCAATCCTCAGTTACACTATCACCTGTGCAAGGGATCACTAATGAAAACCTGGGAGGCAGGGTTCAGCGGATGGATAATCTATCATTTCAGGTATTAGATAATATTAATTACTTATTTTGATTGATTGTGGCATGGACACTCCTTCAGTTCATATTTCTTCTTCGCACGGGTCCGTGGAAGTAGGCCTTACGAAAATAAAGCTGGAAGCCAAGAGGAAGAAGCTGGAAGAGGCAAACGAATTTGTGCACTCCATGTTATCCAGGGATGTCCTCTTTGCCGGTGTGTCAGGGTCGGTGTCATACCTCCCGGAACCGGATGACGACATAGAC
>Ga0078972_1003985_pt1 | contig 42318 bp, 32 predicted proteins | sample YelNatPaOPGAMG01_FD_67568 | JGI IMG/M metagenome (GOLD analysis project Ga0078972, IMG submission 67568) | Hot spring thermophilic microbial communities from Obsidian Pool, Yellowstone National Park, USA - OP-RAMG-01 (SPADES assembly) (version 2) | ecosystem: Environmental > Aquatic > Thermal...
GACGCGCGTCATTGATAATGCGGCGACCTTGCGATTGCTTACGAGCTTTCACGAAGCCCGGAATCGCCAGTGCGGCGAGCAACCCGATGATCGCAACGACAATCATGATTTCAACCAGGGTAAACGCCGCTTTGTTCGAGCGGATCTTCATCATCATTTCTGTTTCACCTCCTTTCGCCAACGGTTTCATAGGCGGAACGCATTTTAGCAACTCCAATGCCAGGGTCAAACACTAACTGCAATTCCCCAGAAAACCCAGAAAATCGCCGCCCGGACGGTGGGACGCTTCTCAAAATAGTACAGAGAACGGACAATTTTAGCCGTCACTCGGAAACCGGATCGCCCCCGGAACCCGAGCCGGCGGAAAGTTTCCGATACAACGTCGCCATGCTGATGCCCAATTTCCGCGCCGCCGCCTCCTTGTCGCCGCCCGCGGCACGGATCGCCTCTTCGATGTAACTGATTTCCTGTTCCCGGAGGAAGCTTTTCAACGCTGGTGGGCTGCCGGCGGGCGCGGCGGGGACCGTGGCGCCGGTGGCCTCGAGGTTTAACGCCGGCAAGTCCTTCATCGTAATCACCCCGCCGTCACACAACACGCACGCCCGTTCGAGGACGTTCTGTAATTCGCGCACATTACCGGGCCAGCGGTAGCGTTGGAGCACGTCGAGCACCTCCGGCGCCACCTGCGGCACCGCGATCCGCTGCTGTTGGGCAAACACCTGGAGAAAATACTGCACGAGCAGCGGGATATCCGCCACCCGGTCGCGCAACGGCGGCAGCTCAATCGGAATCACACTGATCCGGTAATACAGGTCTTCCCGGAACGTCTTGTTCCGAAGTTTGTCCTGGAGCGGCTCGTTCGTCGCCGCCACCACGCGGACATCCACCTTGATCTGTTGGGTGTCCCCCACCCGCCGCAATTCCTTGTCCTGCAAAAACCGCAGCAACTTGCCCTGCAGCCCCAGGGGCATGGAGCCGATTTCATCCAGAAAAACCGTCCCGCCATCCGCCTCTTGGAACAGCCCCACCTTGTCGGACGACGCGCCGGTAAATGCCCCCTTCCGGTGGCCGAACAACTCCGACTCCAACAGGTGTTCCGGCAAGGCCGCGCAGTTCACCGCGACAAACGGCATCGCCGCCCGCCGGCTGTTGTGGTGCAACGCCCGGGCCACCAATTCTTTGCCGGTCCCGCTCTCGCCAAGAATCAGCACCGTCGAATCCGTGTTCGCCACCCGCGAAATCATCCGGTAGACCGCTTCCATGGGCGGGCTGGTGCCGACCATGTTCTCGAATTGATATTGGTTTTGGACCTGCCGCTTCAAATCCACGCTGCTCTCCATCGTGGGCACCGCCTGCGGCGAGAACAGCGCCCCCTCGACACATTTGATCACTTCATCAATCTTGAATGGTTTCTCAATGAGGTCCTGCGCCCCGGCCCGCAACGCGGCGACCGCGCGCTCTTTGGTCGCAAAGCCGGTAATCATCACCACGGGGATCGCACGGCTCAGCGCCTTGGTCTGGCGCAACACTTCCAGGCCGGTGGGTTTGCCTTGGGGCATTTCGATGTCCGTCAGCACCAGGTCCGGGCGCTGCTCGCGCACCAGTTGCATGGCCTTTTCGGGCGTGGTTGCCTGGAGCACATCGTAACCGCGCTCCTTCAACACCTCGGAGAGCACGGCCACCATGGCAGGCTCATCATCCACCACAAGAATTCTCGACATCGCCGGCAGGTTACCCGGCGCGCTCCACGGTGTCAAGCCGACCAGGGTGCATCTGGACACGACCACCATTCAATCAGTCGTTGTCATTGTCATTCTGAGCGCAGCGAAAGCCGCGCCAAGCGAGACGCCGCTGTCGTGTGCGGCAAATCTCCGCCTTTCTTCGGAAAGACGTGACGCAAACGACCGGGACCCTTCCCCTTCGCGGCTCAGGGCTGCGGCAGGACGCTCCGGGGGACAGGACGGTGGATGGTGGCAGTGTTGAGATGCACCCAGCCGACCGCCCGGCTTAAAACTGGACGATCTCGTTGAGCTTGAAGATCGGCAGAAACATGCAAATCACGATGCTGCCCACGACCACACCCAAAAACACAATCAACAACGGCTCAATCAACGAGGTCAGCCCGTTCAACGTCGCGTCAATCTCCTCGTCGTAGAAATCGGAAATTTTCTCCAACATCACATCCACCTTGCCGGTCTGTTCGCCCGCCGCCACCATCCGCACCAGCATCGGCGGGAAAATGGGATGCTGTTTCAACGCCGTGCCCAGGTTGTCGCCCCGTTCGATGCTCGCGGCGGTGAGCATCACCGCTTCTTCCACCAGCGTATTGCCGGCCGTCTGCCCGACAATCCGCAAGGTCTCCAAAATCGGCACCCCGCTGCGCAGCAACGCGGCAAACGTCCGGGCAAACCGCGACATGGCAATTTTGTGGATCAGTTTCCCAAACACCGGCAACCGCAGCTTCAACCGGTCCCAAATCCTCGTGCCGCGCTTCGTCTTCTTCAGTTTGACCAGAATGAAGATGGCCGCCCCGAAAATCATCACCGCCATGAGAATGTTGTTCCGAAGAAAATCACTGAAATTGATCAACATTTGCGTCGGCCCCGGCAGCTTCGCGCCAAAGTCCTTGTAAATGTCCGCAAAAATGGGAATGACCTTGAGAATGAGAAACAGCGCAATCCCGATGGCAACACAGCAGACAATCGTCGGATACGACATCGCCGACTTGACCTTCTTCTTCAACCGCGCCGTCGCCTCCAAGTACGACGCGACCCGGTCGAGGATCTCCGCCAACAACCCCCCCGTCTCGCCCGCCTCCACCATGCTCACAAACAACCGCGAGAACACCTTCGGATGTTCCGCCAAGGCCTCCGAAAACGACTGGCCCCGCTCCACCTGCGTCATCAGTTGCCGGATCACCGGCTTGAACGTCTTGCTCTCCGTCTGCTCCTCCAACGCCGTCAACGACTGAATCAGCGGCAACCCCGCATCCATCATCGTCGCCAACTGCCGCGTGAACACCACCAGGTCCTGCGGCTTGACACTCCCCTGCCGCCGTTTGGCGATTTTCTTGCCGGGACTGAGCCGGATCGAAACGACCATCAGATTCCGGTCAATCAATGAATTCACTGCCGTCTGTTGATCGGCAGCATCCACCTCGCCGCTGACCACCTTGCCGCTCGCGTCCCGCGCCTGATAACTAAAGACTGGCATGGCTGACCCCTGTTAGCAGTCGATATGCCCGGCTACAATCCGTGCCGCAGTTTCGCGGCCCGCACCGTGTTCCGCATCAACATCGCAATCGTCATCGGCCCCACCCCGCCCGGCACCGGCGTGATCTTCCCGGCCACGGCGCGCACCGACTCCAAATCCACATCGCCCACCAGCCGGTAGCCCTTTTCCGCCGACGGATCCTCCACCCGGTTGATTCCGACATCAATGACCACCGCGCCCGGCCGCACCATGTCGGCCTTCACAAACTGCGGCACCCCGATGGCCGCCACCAGAATCTCCGCCGACCGGCAAATCGCCGCCAACTCCCGGCTCCGCGAATGCGCCACCGTCACCGTCGCGTTGGCGTGTTTCGCTTTCTGCGAAAGAATCAACGACACCGGCCGCCCCACAATCCGGCTGCGCCCCAACACCACCACGTGCGCGCCCTCGACCGGCACGCCGCTGCGGATCAGCAGCTCGTGCACCCCCGCCGGCGTGCACGGCGCGAACCCGGTGGGATCGCCCAACGCCAGCTTGCCGACGTTGAGCGGATGAAACCCGTCCACGTCCTTGCTCGGGTCAATCGCCGCGAACACCTTCTCTTCGTCAATCGGCTTCGGCACCGGCGACTGGACGAGAATGCCGTGGATGGAGCGTTGGAAGTTGAGGTCGCTGATGATGCCGAGCAACTCGCCTTCGGTCGTCGTCGCCGGCAGGTTGATCCGTTCCGAATGCAACCCGAGCCGGGCGCACATCCGGTCCTTCGACGACACGTAGGCGACGCTGGCCGGGTTGTCGCCGACCAACACGACCGCCAACCCCGGCGTCAACTGGTGCTGCGCCTTGAGGCGCGCGACTTCGGCGGCGGTTTCTGCGTTGATCTGCGCGGCGATCGCCTTGCCATCAATCAGTTCCGCCGCCATGCCTCACCACGCCCGCTCGATCCGCTCGGCCACAATCACCGGGTCCCGCTCGCCCTTGCGCCAGCGTTGATTGCCCATCACCCGCACCGGCTTGTTCACCAACTTGGCCAGATTCTTGTCGGTGGACTCAACGTACGCAATCCGGTATTCCCGGCCGCCGACTTCCTCGGTCATCAACTCGTACGCGGCCGGCTCCTTGGCGCGGTCGGCCACGACCTTGAGAATGCCGTTTTTGACGACATAGCTCACCAACACGTCCGGATTCACGTCCGTCACCTGCACGGCGGGCGGAGCCGGGGGCACGGCGGCGACCGGGGGCGTGACCACTTCCGGCGGCTGCACCGGCGCCGGCGCGACGTCCACAAACTGCGCCGCAATCCAACCGCTGCACGACGCCGTGGGCTTGATCTGCGTCCAATCGCCGCTCTTGGCCACAACTTCGACTCGGGCGCCTTTGGCGAGCTTGCCGACTTCTTTGAAGTTCGTTCCGGGACCGCAACGGACATTGACGCCGTCGGTGGTCACCGCGCCATCCGCGATCAACTTGCTGCTGACATAGCATTTCGCCTTGGCCGGCAACGCGATTTTCAACCACTCGTTTTTGCCTTCACCCTGCCGGCCGAGAATCTCGACCGTGTCCCCCTTGTTCAACTGGGTAATCACTTCCGACTTCGTGTCGGGCCGGGACCGGACATTCACCTTGTCGGCCTTCAGTGTGCCCTGCGACGCGGCCAGCGCCGGTAACGCGGGCGGCGCCTCCACCCGCAACATATCGGCTTGTGCCGCGGCGGCAGCCAACACGGCAACCCCGGCCAGCAGGAACGGCCGGATGATCATGGGGTTCTTCATGGGATTACTTCCTCCTTGTGTGGGTTGGGGTTATTCGGGTTTCGTCTTCGGCAGGCCGAACACGCGCTGGCCGGGTTTCCACCGGCCCTGCTTCTTCAACATTTCCACGCGCTCGAACCGCTTCAACACATTGCGCCGGACCTGGATTTTGTTTGCCGACTTCAAACTCGCATGCTGTGACATATTATTTTCCCGATGTTGTCGTTTTCTCTTTCAGTTTGGCCAACCGCCGGTTGGCCTCTTCTTTGTGTGGGGAGTTTTTAGCAGACCGGAGGTAGGTTTCAAACTCTTTTATTGCCGCCGCCGGATCGGTCTCCTCGTACAGCAATCCGAGCTTGTAGTGCACCACGGGGTAATCGGGCCGCAACTCCAGCGCCTTCCGGTAGGCGGCTGCCGCTTTTTCCCGGTCGCCCTGCGCCGCCCGCGCCTCCCCCAACCCGCTGTAGGCCACTGCGTACTGGGGGTCTTTCGCCAGCGCCTTCTCATAATGCGCGATGGCCAGGACCGGTTGCTTTTCCAGCAAATACACGTCGCCCATGGCGTTGTTGTACCACGGCACCGACGGATCCACGTCGAGTGCCTTCTGCAACCACCGCTTCGCCTCTTTGACCTGCAACTGCCTCAACTCCAGCACGCCGAGGCTGTAGTACGCGTCGCCGTTCTGCCGCCCGGCCGCTTCCTCCAGTTTGACAAACTCCGCCAGGTGTTGCCGGGCTTCCTCCACGCGCCCCTGTTCCTCCAACAACACGCCCAGATTGTGATGCGCCCGGCCAAACTGCGGATCGCCCGCGAGTGCTTTCCGGTAATCAGCTTCCGCCGCCGCCTTGTCCCCCTGCGCCTCGTGGAGCACGCCCAACTGCGTCCACACGTCGGCGTCGTTCGGTTTCACTTCGAGGTACCGCTGATACGTGGCCAGCGCCGCGTTCGTCTCGCCGAGCCGCTCCTGCACGATGGCCAGGTTGTACAACGCGTCCACATGCCCCGGAAACGCCTGCAACGCCCGCTGATACTCCGCCTTCGCCCGGGGCAACGAGTTTTTCCGCACAAACTCGTTGCCGCGCTCCACGAACCGGTTGGCCTCGTCCACCCCGGCGCCCAGCGCCCAAATCGCTCCGACAATCAACCACCGCTTCATTTCGCCTCCAGTTTCGCCAATACCGGCTGCGCGGCGCGCGCCACCGCGCTGTCCGGGAACTCCCGCACCAGTTGCCGCAAAACCGCCCGACCCGCCTCGCGCTGACCCAACGCCAGCCGGCTCAGGCCGAGACAATACAACGCCTTGTCCTTGTCCTTGAACTCCGGCCACCGTTTCAACAACTCGTCGAGGCAATACACCGCCTTCGCGTGCTGGTTGCGCCGGCCGTAGCTGAACCCCAACGCGAACAAGGCCCGGTCCGTGTATCCGTGCCGGTTCTCCATGTCGTAGGCCAACACGTTCTTCAAATGTCGCTCCGCCAAATCCTCCCGGCTCTCGTCGAGATACGTCTCCGCCGCCCGCCAATTGGCCGGCACGTCCGCCGCGTCGCGTTCCGCCTGCCGGCGCGCCTCCCGGACCGACACCGCTTTGTCCAGCACCTTGCTCAACCGCGCCGCCGCTTCCGCCGCCGCCTCGCGCACCGATTCCGCCGGGTCGTTCTGCGCCAACTCCCGCAACCACGGAATGACCTCGGTCCGCCCCGTCCCCGCCAGCGCCAGCACGGCCGTCCACCGCACCGATGAATCCTCGTCTTTCAGCCGCTCCCGGACCAAATCCACGTCCGCGTCCGTCGCGCTCACCTGCAGCAACCCCGCCACCGCCATCTGCCGTTGCTCCGCGCTGTTCGACGCCAGCATCGCCCGGAATTTTTCCACAACACGCGGCCCGCCGCGTTGCGTCAACTCATCCGCCGCCTCGGCCCGAACCACTTCGTCCGTGGACCCGAGACTGCTGATCAACTCATCCACCCGGTCGGCCCGCGCCGTCACCGCCAGCACCAGCACCGCCACCGCTGTCGTCAGCCATTTCATGTAGTTTCGTTCTCCCGCCGCAATCGGGACAAAGATGATCTCCGGCACCTCGTAACTGTGCGCCGCCCGCACCCGCCGGATCACCTCCCGGCATTTTGCCCGCGTTGTTTTGATCATCAACACAAACTCCGGTGCTCGTTCCAACCGGCCCTGCCACCAATAATGCGACTCCGCGCCCGGCACAATGTTCACGCAGGCCGCCGCCCGCGCCGTCAACACCGCCCGCGCCACTTTCCGCGCCTCCGCGCGGGAAGAACACGTCACCAAACCCACTACTGCTTTCGTCATCGGCACCGCTCCGCAATGATCGGCACCAGCTCCGTCAGCCGGTGCACCACGAAATCCGCCTGTTCCGCCCAATCCGGCCGCGGGCCGCCATTCAACAACACCGCGCTGCGCGCGCCGGCGTTGACGGCGCACAGCACGTCCCACTTGTAATCGCCCACCATCAACAACTCCCGGGCCGGCACGCCCCAGCGTTTGCCGATTTCCCAAATCGGCTCCGGCGCCGGCTTGTGCGGCCCATCCTCGCGCGTCATCGCGACATCAAACCGGATCCGCAACTTCCGGCACACCGCGTCCACCGACGCCCGCGAGTTGCGCGTCAGCAGTCCGACCGGCAACCGTTGCCGCGCCAGAAACCGCAACAACGTCCGCGCCCCGCGATTCAGTTTGGCGTTCGCCACACCATCCGCCTCGAACTGCGTCAGGATTTTGTTCAACCGGGCGTACTCCGCGCCGGTCGCCCGCATCATCGTATCGAGAAAATCCACGTTGCCGATCCCGGCCACCTCTTTGATCCGGACAAAATCCAGATACGGCGCCGTGATGGTGCCGTCCATGTCAAAAATGACGCCGCGAATTTTCATCGTGATGGCCGCGCATCATACTCGCCCCTGCCGGCAATTTCCACTATCATCCGTCAGAAATGAAACGCGACCTGGCGGCGTTGGCCGACACAACGTTCGACGTGCTCGTCATCGGCGGCGGCATCCTCGGTGCGGGCGTGGCCCGCGACGCGGCGTTGCGCGGGCTGCGCGTGGCGTTGGTGGACCAGGCCGATTTCGCCAGCGGCACCTCCAGCCGGTCCACCAAACTCATTCACGGCGGGTTCCGGTACCTCGAACAATACGCCTTCGGCCTCGTCGCCGAGTCCTGCCGGGAACGCCACCTCCTGCAACAGCTCGCCCCGGACCGGGTTCGTCCCCTGCCCCTGCTGTTGCCGGTCTACGCCGGCGACGTTCGACCGCTCTGGAAAATCCGGTTGGGCATGACGCTCTACGACCTGCTCGCCCGCGACCGGAACACCGCCCCGCACAAGTCTGTCGAACCGCCGCCCGGCCTGCGGCGGGACGGCCTGCGCGGCGTGATCCAGTTTTACGATTGTCAGGTGAACGACGCCCGGTTCTGCCTCGACAACCTCCGCCACGCCGCCGAACTCGGCGCTGTCTGCGCCAACTACTGCGCCGTCACCGGCTTCCGCGCGGGCGCGGCGCAAGTCCGCGACGTCATCTCCAATCTCCAATTTGAAATCCCGGCCAAATACTTTGTGAACGCCGCCGGCCCGTGGGTCGGCCGCGTCGCGCAGCTCATCGGCCACGACGTGCCGCTCAGTCCCACCAAAGGCGTTCATCTCTTGTTGCCACGGCTGACTGCCGGTCACGGCATCTTTTTTCAGGCGCGGAGCGATGGCCGGTTGCTGTTCGTGTTGCCGTGGGGCGACTGCTCGCTCGTCGGCACCACCGACACCGATTTCACCGGCGACCCGGCCACCGCGCGCGCCGAGCGGGCCGATGTGGATTACCTGCTCCGCGAACTGCGCTGGATTCTGCCGGACGCGCCGACGGACATCCTCACGACGTTTGCCGGGGTGCGGGCGTTGCGCGGCAATCACCGGGCCCCATCCGCCCGGCCACGCGAACATCGAATCCTGCGACACTCTGAAAACTTTCTCAGCGTCGCCGGGGGCAAATACACCACCTACCGGCGGATCGCCCAACAGGTTGTGGATCAACTCACCGACCGGCCCTGCCGCACCGCGACCACGCCCATCCCGGCTTATCCGGTGAGTGTCGAAGAGGCGTGCCGGGAGGAGATGGCATTGACGTTGGAGGACGTGATGTGGCGGCGGACGGGCTGGGCGTTGAGCCGGTCAGGCGGACGCGAGAACGCGGAGGAAGTCGCCGGCATCATGGCGCGGGAATTGGGTTGGGACAATGCACGGACCGCCGCCGAGGTGGACCGCTACCTGAAGGGACGAACATGGCACTCGTGATTGCGCATCGGGGTTGGAGCGGCCGGTACCCGGAGAACACACTGCCGGCCATCCGTGCCGCGCTCCGGCTCGGCGTGGACATGGTGGAGATTGATGTCCAAGAAACGCGCGACGGCAAACTCGTCGTCTTCCACGACGACCGTCTCGACCGCATCTACGGCGTCCACAAACGCGTCCGCGACGCGGCGCGGCGGGAGTTGCCGAATGCGCCGACGTTGGGCCAGGTGCTCCGCGCGTGTCGGGGCAAGGCCAACGTGTTGGTGGAGATCAAACGCGCCGACCCGATCAAGGTCGCGCGAGAAATCGAGCGCGCCGGCATGGAACAACAGGTGATCGTGTTCTCGTTTTCGGTGCCGCTGATGGAGGCATTCGCCAACGCGAACCCGGCCATTCCCCGGTTCGCGCTCTTCGACAACCAAATCCCGAGGAAGTTGCCGGTCACCGTGCGCGGGTTGGGGCTGAACCGGCAACTCATCACTTCCCGGCGCGTGGTGAACGCCGTGCATCGGCGCGGGTGGAAGCTGTTGGTCTGGACCGTGAACCGTCCCGCCGAGATGCGCCGGTTCGTGTCGTGGGGCGTGGACGGAATCATCAGCGACCATCCCGACCGGGTGAAATCTTGTCTTGCGCGGTGACCGGCTTGGGATATTCTGCCGTCATGCTTCAGATCATCTTCAGTCCGGTCAGCGCCAAGGAACTCGCCGCGATGCCCCGCGCGGTGCAGTTGGAATTGCTCGATGGCTTCCAGGTGTTGCCGTCCGATTTCGAGAAGGCCGACGAGAAATACGGCGTCCTGACGCGCGGCGGCAAAACCATCTACCGCTACCGGGTCAAAGATTACCGGATCTACTTCGAAAAACGAGACGACATCATCAACGTCCTCTGTGTGCTGAACAAGAATACGTTCAAGGATTTCCTCTACCGGTCGAAATGGCCGATGTCGGAAGACCAGTTGTTGCAGGAAAACCCGAAGTTCTGGCAACTGCTGGAAAACCGGTGACGGAGGGCCACGCTTCCGCGTGGCCGCTGCTGACAACAACGACTCGGTCGCGCAGAAGCGCGACCCTCCGGACTACCCCTCCTCGCGCGGCTGCTGCGACGGCGCGGCGGCGGTCGGCGCGAGTTTCTTTTTTCGGATCAGGTGCAGGTTGCGGATGTAGATCAGCGCGTTCGGCAGGTTGGCGATGATGCCGATCGGACTGCGTTTGCCGATCCAATACAACGTCAAAATCAGGCTGCCGGCGATGCTCCAATACCAGAACGACACCGGGATGACACTCTCGCCTTTGCGCTCCGACTCGATCCATTGCGTGATGAATCGGAACGAAAACACAAGCTGGCCGACCAAACCAATCAGGTCCAACCAACTCCAATCGAGTCCGAACGCCCGGTGTTCTTTGCCGAACCACGTCGCCGTCTCCGCAGTCGCGATCAGGAAAGTGTAATCCATCTCAACAATCTCCAAGGCTGTCACCCTGAGCGGAGCGAAGGGTCTCCGTCGTTCTCCACGCACCAAAAGATCTGAGATTCTTCGCTGCGCTCAGAATGACATTGATACAAGATTCATTGATGGGATAGGTTCGTGTCATTCGTTGATCCTCCCGGCAATCTGGTAGCGAATCATTCGTTTCTTCATCCACCGCACGGCGAGCAGGTCGGCCAACCCCTTGAACAACCGGTTCCAAATCCCGTAGTGCGACCGGCCCGACTGCCGGGCGTTGTGGGCGATGGGAATCTCGACCACGCGAAATCCCTCCATCTTGATCAACGTCGGCAAAAACCGGTGCGCCCCCTTGAAAAACTTCACGTCGGCCACGCACTCCCGGCGGAATGCCCGGAAACAGCACCCGGCATCGCTGATCGTTTCGCCGCTCAGCCAGTTGCGGACGCTGTTGGCGATCTTCGATGACGCCCGGCGCACCCAGTTGTCGCCTTTCGCGCGCGCCGCCACCCGGCTGCCGCACACGCAATCGGCGCCGGCGAGCGCCGCGAGGAACTTCGGGATTTCCGAGGGCGGATTCTGCAAATCGGAATCCAACGTGATGATGATCGTCCCGCGCGCCGCCTTGATCCCGGCCCACATCGCGGCGGATTGCCCGCAGTTGAAGGCGAACCGCAACGCCCGCAGCCGCGGGTTTTGCGCGCCGAGTTTCTGGAGCAACGCCCACGAGCCGTCGGTGCTGCAATCGTCCACCAGCACAATCTCGAAGCTCCGGCCAGTCGGCGCGAGCGCGGCGGAAATCTGGTCCACCAACGCCGGGATGTTCCCCTCCTCGTTGTGGCACGGCGCGACGACGCTGATTTCCGGTATGTGGCTCATCGGTGCTGCATGGTTCCCGAACCGACCAGCCGATGCAATGCTAAAAATGGCTTCCGCGATCTACTTCGCTCTTCCGCCTTTCGGTGCCCGACGATGATCAAGTAGATGGTGTTCTTCGACAAATCAATTGTCAAAATACCCGGTAATAAGCCCGCCCGCACTCGGAACTCTTTGGCTACTTGAATTGCTCATCTACCTTCTTAGCTCTAGACTCCTTCGCCTCATGAGCTTGCGACCATTTCTTCATCAAGTCCGCCACCCGGTCCGGAGATTTCAGGACCGACAGAACGAATCTGGCATCATTGTAGGATAAGCAGCGATATCGCCCTGTCCCATCATCACTCCCATACTCCCCCCAATCTTCTCCAGACGGATTCCCTTTTCCGTCTACCTTAAACTTCCCACCACCCACATCTGAAGGGATGTCCTTACTAAAGCTCGTTACATTGTTGCTGATTGCGGTTTCTGACCATTCAATGATTTTTTCACACCACGAAACGTATTTCCCTGCCTTCTCAGGCGGCATATACCGCATGTCAGGACCAAATTTTTCGCAACAAGGAGAACCACGACCATCGGGACGGAGGGCTGCGTAGATTATTCCCTCCGGAGCCGAAAACCCTATCATGTAGGCCTTTGATTTTGAATATACCCATACAGCACGCGTGTCGACCTTATCAACCATCTTCATACTATCCCAATCAACTTCCCACCCCGGACCTGTGGGTTTCATACTGTCCTTTGTATCTGAGAATGTCCTTTTGACCTCCCATGAAGCGTCTGGTCCTTCATAGTGGCGCCAGTCGCCAAATTCGTTTTGGTAGAAGTAGTATGGCGTAGAACGAGTCTGTTCCAGGCCGAGGAACACGCTACTGTATGTTACACGAATAGGGTGGATTAACGTTCCAACTGGGCAACGTTGACCTTGGCTTTGCGAAATCGTACCCCTTTCAATCTTTTGCAGTTTCACCGTTATGTTGCAGTCGTTTCTGCCGGCTGCTCTGGCCAAGCGTTTCACGTTGTCTTCTTCATCTTCGTTCACAGTTTTCAAAATGAGTTCTTCAGATGGCTTTGCAGATGGCTCTGCAGTTGTCCCGGACAGAGGCACTCCAGATGGCTTCACCGAATGTTCCCTACTGCTTCGCTCATTTTTGGCTGGCTCCAGGGCACGCCCTCATCCGGTTGACACAAAAGTAGCCACTACGATCAGAAGCGTCACACTGGCATGTACAATACGTCTGGTCTTCATGATGTTTTCCCTAGTTTTTTGCTTGCCGGTTTCGTGAACGCGTTCACTCCATTTGTCATATCATTGTCGCTCTGGGCGTGGATCCTCATACCCAATAACTACGAAACCGGATACTTTGCATGCTTCAAGGATGGGCTTGACCAATGGTTTGAGATGGTCGGCCAAGAACTCATATGGCTTTTGACGGCCTGCCAACCTAAGCTGGATGTGTGTTGAAGGAACCACAAGAGCGCCGTATTTCCACTTCTCCGGAAATTGCAGACACGCCCTGGCGACTTTCAGAATATCCAATTCCAGACGAGGTGCCGTGCCCTTTTCGATTTCGATTAGAACTTCATGTTTTTCACAAGCTAGATCGACGTGAAAATCACAATCATGAAACGGGCGAAAATTCCGCACCAACTCCCAATGCCTCTGTTGGGAGAGAAAATCGTGAATCTCTATATCAAGCTCGATGATTTCATCCTGACGCGGTTGATGGTGATTGTTCCCATGGAAAAAGACGCCATTCGGTACCGACTCAATCGCGTCACAAAGGGGTTTCTTAATGTGGACAGGAACGACGCCCACAAGATGAGTTTGGCCAGTTACCTGTGGCATTTCAATAATCCTCCAATGTTAGCCGGCGCGGGCGGTGTGCCAACCATGTCTGCCGACAGGCAAGCTCCACTCAGTTGTCGCTCAAATCTCAATCGCGTTTTCTCCTCGCTTCACCGCGAACGACATCGCGCAGTGTGCCGACACCTCCACTTCATGTCAACGGTCAAAAACAGGGCTGGCGAGGCGGACGACGGGCGTGGTATGCAAGCCGGGATGAATCGCGCGGTGGAACAACTCGAACGCCTCGGCAACGACCGGCTGCGGCGCTGGGGACCGTGGCTGTTGGCGGTGTTGGCGCTGGCGTTGTATCTGCCGGGCAACAACCTCATTCCGCTGCTCGACCGCGACGAACCCCGGTTCGCCCAGGCCAGCCGGGAAATGATGGAACGCGGCGATTGGGTGGTCCCGACGTTCAACGGCCAGAACCGGTTCGACAAGCCGATCCTGATTTACTGGCTGATGCGCGGCGCGTACGCGGTGTTCGGCGTGAACGAATTTGCCGCCCGGCTGCCCTCGGCGTTGTGCGCGGCGGCCCTGGTGGCGTTGACCTGTTCTATCGGGACCCGCTGGTTCTCGGCGGTCACCGGCTTCCTGGCCGGGTTCACAATGATGACCTGCGCCCAACTCTTGCTGCAGGCCCGGAGCGCGACTGCCGACATGCCGATGGTGTTGTGCGTGTTGGCGGCGCATTGGGCGTTGTGGGAGTTGCTGCAAGTGGGATGGGCTTCCAGCCCGTCCGCGGAATTGGACGGGCAAGATGCCCATCCCACGAAATCAAAATGGTGGTGGCTGTTCTGGGGCGCGGTGGGCGTCGGATTTCTCGCCAAAGGGCCGGTGGCGATTCTGTTGCCGGGATTGACGCTGCTGTTCTACCGGTTCGCGTTGTGGCGGCAACCGGTGCCATGGCGGCGGTTGCGACCGGAATGGGGAATCCCGGTCGCGCTGGCGATCATCGCCGCGTGGGGCATCCCGGCGCTGGTGCGCACGCACGGCGAGTTTTGGCGCGTCGGCATTGGCCGGCATGTCGTGGCGCGCGGTTTGGCATCGTTTGAGGGCCACGGCGCGTTCGCGCCCTATTATTATTTCGTGACGGCGCTGGTCAGTTTGTTCCCGTGGATCGCGTTGGCCGGGGACGGCATCCGCGCCACCCGGCAGCACTGGAACGCGAAGAACGCCTTCCTCGTGTCGTGGGTGGCCGGCACGTATCTGCTGTTCACGCTTTATCGGACGAAGCTTCCCCACTACGTCCTGCCATGTTTCCCGGCGTTGTTTCTGTTGCTCGGTCAGGCCCGGCAACCGCGGTGGACCGCGTGGTTCTGGATCGTGACCGGGGCGGGACTGCTGGCGGCCGTCGCCGTGGCGGTGGTGACGCGCGGGATGGCGATCGGGTTGGCGGGGATTTTGGCGGCGTTGGCCGTGTTGGCGATTAACTGGCGGCAGGGACGCGTGCTGTGGTCGCTGCTGCCGGTGGCCGTGTCGCTGGCGTCGGTCGTCGCGCTGGGCGTGACGGCCCGGTCGTTGTCGCCTTCCGTTACCGTGGGCGACGCGACCCGGTTTCTTCCCGCGCACACCCGGTGCGGCTGGTCCGGGTATGAGGAACCGAGTTTGGTGTTCTACACCGGCCGGCGTTGGGGCCCGGTGGGCGACTTGAAAACGTTCCTCGCCACGCCGGGACCGTGTGTGGCGGTTTGCCAGTTGCGCGAGACGCGGCTGGAAGATGTGGTGAAGCAGCGGCCACCGAAGCCGGCCCAGACGTTCGCGGCAGACGGCGTGGAACACCTTGATCTGGCCGGACTGAACATGGCGCGGGTGAGTTGGGTCGAATTACGGTTGTTTTACCGGCCGCAGTAACCGGCGCGCGGCCGCGCCGAACACGAAGCCGTTCAACAACCCGAACCACGCGCCCGCCCAGACATCCGATGGATAGTGGGCGCCGTTGTACACGCGCGACCAGCTCACCCCACCGGCACCGATGAGCACCGGCACGCCCACCGGCGGCAGCGCCACGAGCAGCGCCCCGGCCGTCCCAAACGCCACCGACGAATGTCCGGACGGGAAACTGGCATACCGCCAGTCCAACGACGGCCCCCGCAGTCCGTCGGCCACGCGGGTGCTGGGTCGGGGCCGGCCCAACACGAACCGGAGACTGACCACTTCCAGCCCCGCGCAACACGCCGCCAACACCGCCGCCACGACCGCCACGCGCCATCGGGACCGCTGCCGCCACCAGCCCACCAACCAAATCACGCCGCACACAATCAAGGTCCCGAGCAGATCGCCCCAGTAGCTCAGACGCCGCGCCAAGCCGATCCACGGTTCATGCCGGTGCTCGCACAGCCACCGGTGCCACGCCACGTCGTGCGGCACCAGTAACGCCACGCCCAGCGCCAGCACGGCCACCGCCAGCAGCATCGTGCGCCAGCGGTCGCGCGCGACGCGACCGGCTTCGCGGATAAGTGCCCACGGATTCATCGGGCGCAGCATACCGACCGGCGGCGGCAGTGACAACGGCATTTACCGGCGACGGCCGGCGGCTCACCGAGCCGCCGCGAGACCGACGCGCGAGAAAAGGAAACGGGGCGGACACTTGTCCGCCCCGCGAATCCACGCCCAACGGCCGCGATTATTTCCGCCGCCGCCGCAGCACCACGAGCAACGCCAGCCCGCCACCCACCATCGCCACCGGGCCCGGCTCGGGAATCACTGTCACATAGCCGGTCAGAGGATCAAACGTCGCCTGCTGGCTGCCCGGCAACCCACTCCATACGACGGCGTCGAAGTTGCTGGCGTAGGTGGTGTAGTCATAGACTTGGACGGTCGAACCGTTGGTGTACGTGCCGCCGCTGAACGTCAGGCTCAACACCCCGCCAAAAGTCACTGACGAGCCTTTGACCACGTCGTAGGTCCCCAGCGCCAGCGCCGGACTGGTGATCTCGATGATGTTGGTCGAACCGGCACTCATCGTCAGCGTGTTCACCGTCAGCGTCCCCGGCGAGCTGCCCGGGGAGAGCACCGCGCCGGACTGCAACGTCAGCGTCGCCACCGCGCCGGTGCCGCCGAGCGTGGCGCCGGCCACGACGGTCACCGCGCCGCTGCCCGTGCCGAAGCCGGTCGTGTTGTTCACCAACAGCGTGCCGTTGCTGACAATCGTCGGGCCGTTGTAGGTGTTCGCCGCTGTCAACTCCAACACTCCGTTACCGTTTTTGACAATGCCATTGGTAAGGGACTCGGTGAAGATATCACCGGAAATCCGTGCTCGATCAGAAGTCGAGTTGGGATTGTCGATGACAGTAATCGTCCGCATGACGTTGTTGTTCCCCGATGCCGCAAGTTTGAGACGGTTCTGGAAATCCACCACGTCGTCCGCCGTCGTGGAGCCGAAGATCAGTGCCTGACCAGTGGGGACGAAACTCGAGCCGTTCCACGTCATCGTGCCTGTGCCGCCATTGAGTTGGATGGTCAGCACGCCGCCACGGGCGGCGAACCCGCCGCTGCTGGTGCTCCAGTTGACGGCCCCAGCGGCGGTGCCAACTGCACGGCTGAAGGTCCCGCTGCTCTGGAACACGCCGCCACGGAGTTGGAGGATGCTCGAAGTCGGCAACCCGACCCCGTCCACGGCCTCCAACGCGCCGGCGTTGATTGTTGTGGCGCCGCTGTAGGTGTTGGTGCCGGAGAGTACCCACAGGCCAGTTCCGGCTTTCGTCACCGAGGTCGTGTTGACCACCGAGTTGTCCACGATCGCACCAGCCAGTTGACCAATTCCGTCAGTGGAACCGGTGAGGGTCAACGTCTTCTTGCCCGCGCCGGAGGCGGTGAGGTTGCTGGTGAACTTCCAGAGGCCGCCGCCGGACTGATCCAACGTTGCCCCACTAGTCGTGCCGGCCAAATCAATCACGCGGTCCGAGGTGCTGCCGGTGCCCGTGTAGCGCAGTGTCGCTGTCGTGGTGCTGCCGATCTTGATCGTGCCACTGGTCGTGTTGGTCGGCGCGCCCAACGAACTGGGGCCGCCACCCACATTGCCGATGGAGGTGATGACCAGCGTCCCGCCTTGGATTTCCGTCGCGCCGGTGTAACTATTGTTGGTGTTGGAGAGAATCCACGTGCCGGCGTCGGCTTTTGTCAGGCTGATCACCGCGCCGATACCGTTGGCAATCTTTCCACCAAACGTGTTGTTGCCGGTGTTGGAGCCGCCCAGCGTCAATGTCTTATTACCATTGGTCGTGACCAAGAGGTCGGTGTTGATGGTGATGGTGTTTGCGGTAGAGGCATTCCCGTTGTTGATCGTTCCCGAGCCGGCCAACATAAACTGGCGACTGTTGAAGAGCAACGGTGCAGCCGTGCCACTGTTCAAGATAAAGGTACCGCCATTCAAGATAACCGAGCCGCCGTCCCCCAAGCTGTTCACAGAAACGGTAGCACTACCACCGCTGCTCTTTAGCGTTCCGGTGAACGTATTTGCCGCATTATTTAAGCCGAGGCTTTCACGGGTATTCGCGTCGTTCCCACCACCGTACACAATCGTACCGCTACCGGAGACCACGTTCGAAAAAGTGATGCCGTAGTACTGAGTTGATTCTGCGATTGTGAGAGTGACACCGGAATTCACTGCGAGGCTGTTGGTGAACACGGGGAATGCCCCGTAAGTGGGGACGATCGTGGTGTTGGCAGTAACCGTGATGGCTCCTGTGCCAAACGAATTGGCGTTGAGGTCAGAAATTGAACCCCCTGCAAGCTGAGTGCCACCAGAGTAGGTATTGTTGCCGTAGAGGTATAGCGTGCCTGCCCCGGTCTTCGTCAGGCCGCCACTGCCACCAAGGACGGATTTGATCGTGGCGGTACCGGCATTGTTAATCACCGCGTTGCCGGTCAGGGTGATGGTGCTGTTGGAAATGATGTAGCCGGCGGTGGTGAAGCTCATGCCGCTGACGGTGACGGGCGTGGCGACGGTGACGAGGCCGGCGGTCCCGCCAAAGATGGCAAAGTCGTTGTTGTCGTTGTTCCAGGGGACATGATCGAGGCCGCTGCCCACATCCCAGTTGGCAATCGCGGTGCTCCAGGTGCCGGTCCCGCCGGCACTGGCACCGTTCCCGGAAGTGAGGATATCAACATTCCCGCCGTCCCACCAATTGGTGGCGGCGTGCGCCGAGGAAAGCAGGGCGAGAGCCGCGATGGCCAGGGCGAAAAGGCGGCCAACAGTTTGACGTGTCTTCATGGCGTTCTCCTCATGCAAAAAGGTTTTCATTTCGCAACACGGGACAAACTATCCCCCCCCGCGCCGGTTGCAAGCGAAAAATTGTTAATTTCAACAGAGCAGGAGCGGCGGACAATGCCTGTGCGGAGGGTCGCGTTTCGGCGTGACCGGTGGGGGTCGTGGGCACAACAGCGGCCACGCGGAAGCGTGGCCCTCCGTTCCGAACGCACCCGGAAGGGGGCGGTGACAGGGAATTGGTTCTGTTAGGCCCTCTACGTCGTAGTCATTCTGAACGAAGCGGAAGCCGAGCGCAGCGAGACGACGTTGTCGTGTGCGGCAAATCTGTGCTGTTTTCGGCAAATGTCTGAACGACAGAGACCCTCGCTACGCTCAGGGTGACAAACAAAAGAACGGTGGCAAAATGCTGTTCCGGGCCGCGGCGCGACAGTTGAGGTCGCCAACGGGCGGTGGCTTATGGTAGTCTGTCGGGCCATGGAAATCTTGGTGACCGGCGGAGCGGGGTTTATCGGGTCGCATGTCGTGGAACGGTTGCTGGCGCGCGGCGACCGGGTAACCGTGCTCGACGACTTCAACGATTTTTACGCGCCAGCTATCAAACACGCCAATGTCGCCGGCTTCCGCGACCGGGTGACCTTGCTCGCCGCCGACATCCGCCAGACCGATCTGTTGAAGGGCCGGTCGTTTGACGCGATCATTCATCTCGCCGCGCGAGCCGGCGTCCGACCTTCGCTGCAACAGCCGGTGCTCTATACGCAGGTCAACGTGCTCGGCACCCAGGCGTTGCTGGAGTTTGCCCGGCAGACCGGGGTGAAAAAATTCGTGTTTGCCTCCTCATCGAGCGTGTACGGCGTCAACGAGAAGGTCCCGTTCAGCGAGGCGGACCCGATTTTCCGGCCGATCTCGCCCTACGCCGCGACGAAGCTGGCCGGGGAGGCGCTCTGTCACGTGTATCATCATCTCTACGGCACCGACATCGTCTGCCTGCGGTTCTTCACCGTGTACGGTCCGCGGCAACGGCCGGACCTGGCGATTCACAAGTTCACCAACGCCATCGCGGCCGGGCAGCCGATCGAATTGTTCGGCGACGGGTCGGCGCGCCGGGACTACACGTACATTGACGATATTCTCCAAGGCGTGTTGGCGGCGGTGGACCGGCCGCTCGGCTACGAAGTGATCAACCTCGGCGAATCGCAGACGGTGCCGTTGCTGGAGCTGGTCCGGCAGATCGAAGCGGCGCTCGGGAAAAAGGCGCAAATCAAATGGTTGCCGCCTCAGCCGGGCGATGTGCCGGTGACGTTTGCCGACATCGCCAAGGCCCGCCGGCTCCTCGATTACAACCCGCAAACCAAGATCACGGACGGCATCCCGAAGTTCGTGCAGTGGTTCAAGGCCCGGCATTGAACGCCGCGCCGCCGGCGATTTTCCCCTTGTAACGACCGGCCCACCGGCTATTCTGTGCTTGCGGGTGTGACACAAACAGACGGGTGAGAAGATGGGGTTGACTGAATGGACACACGGTGGTGCTCAAGTTTGGCACGACCGCGAGTCTCCGCAAGGAGGCGCGCGGCGTGAATTGGTTGCGTCATTTCAATCTGCGGCAGCAACTGACGCTCCTGATCACGTTGAGCTGTGGCGGCGCATTGCTGGTGGTTTGCCTGCTGAGCTTGTTCAACGACTGGATGCGCTACCGGCACGATGTGGCCCGTGATTTGGAGCTGACCGCCAATCTCGTTGGCGCCGGCGTCGCGCCGGGGTTGGCGGCGGGAGATGCGGAGTCGGTCCGCGCGACGCTCCGACAACTCCAAGCCGATTCTTCCATCCTGGCGGCGCGGGTGTTCACCCGCGATGACCGGATGGTTGCGGAGTACGTCCGTGCCGGGGCACAAACGCCGCCGCCCGCGCTCAGCCGGGATGGCGTGCCGGTCTTCACCGCCGGCACGGTCCACCTGAGCCGCCCCATCATGCTGGGCGGCGCGCCGGTGGGCATGATTTGTCTCCGGGCGAACAACCGCAAATGGGCCGCCGCCGCTCGCGAGCACATCATCAATTTGCTGTTGGCGATTCTCGGCGCGTTTCTGGCGGCCATTTTGTTGGGCCGTTATCTCCAACGGCGGGTATCACTTCCCGTGAGCGAGCTGCTCGAAACCGCCCGGGCCGTTTCCACCCGGCATGACTACACGTTGCGGGTCCGTCCGCAGGGTGCGGCCGAACTCGCGGCCCTCGCGCAAACATTCAACACGATGCTGGCGGCCATCGGCGAACGCGAACAGGCGCTCCGCCTGGCCAACGTGGAGCTGGAGCACAACAGCCGGCAGTTGGAGGAGGAGTTGCGCAACCGCCGCCGGGCGGAACAGCAGGTGCTCGCGGTCAGCGACCGGGAACGACACCGGATCGGCCAGGATTTGCACGACGGCCTGTGCCAGCACCTGACCGGCACCGCCTTCGCCTGCAAAGTACTCGAAGACAAATTGCGCGGCCGGAACCTGCCCGAAGCCGACGACGCGGCGGAAATTGGCGAGTTGGTCGAGACGGCCATCGAACAAGCCCGGCAGACCGCCCGGGGATTGTTGCCCTTGCCGTTGGACACCGAGCACGGGCTGGAGTCGGCCCTGCACGAATTGGCCAGCAGCATCCGCAACGTGTTTGGCGTGCCGTGCGCGTTCCGCGCCTACGGCAACACCGACCCCACCGACCAGACCGTGGCGACCCATCTCTACCGGATCGCCCAGGAGGCAACCCACAACGCCGTCCGGCACGGGCAACCCAAACGCATCGAAATCGCGCTGACACAGGCCGAGGACCGGGTGGAATTGACCGTGAGCGACGACGGGGTGGGCATTCCGGAGGTCTTGCCGGAGACCAACGGCCTAGGCCTGCGCATCATGGCCTACCGGGCCAGGAGCATCGGCGCCGAGTTGGCGGTGCGCCGCCGCGACAGGACCGGCGGCACGATTGTCACCTGCCGGGCCCCGCGCGCGGTCACGGAGGCGTAACATGTCTCCCGCGAAAACCGCGCGCATCCTGTTGGTGGACGATCACCAGATGATCCGGGAATGGCTCGGCGAGTTTCTGGGCCGGCAACCGGACCTGACCGTCTGCGGCGAAGCGGCGAGCGCCCGGGACGCGATGCAGGTCGCGCGGGAAACGAAGCCCGATGCCGCGATCGTGGATCTGACGTTGAAGGATTCGCAGGGAATGGATTTGATCCGGGACTTGCGGCGGGAGTTCCCGGCGTTGCGGATCCTGGTGCTTTCGATGCACGAGGAAGCGTTGTACGCCGAGAGGGCGCTCCAGGCCGGGGCGCACGGCTATGTGGCCAAACAGGAAGCCACGCAATCGGTGCTCACGGCGTTGCGGCGGGTGTTGAGCGGCACCACGTACATCAGCGACCAGCTCGCCGCGCAGATCGCGCGCGGCGTGGCCGCCGGGAACAGGATGGGCGACATCGCCGCCCAGCTCAGCGATCAGGAACTGGCCGTGTTCCGGTGCTTTGGCCGGGGCTGCACCACGCAGGAGACCGCCCGCCAGTTGGGCATCACCAGCAAAACAGTGGAAACCTACCGGATCCGCATCAAACAGAAACTGCAACTCCACAGCACCGCCCAACTCATAAAACGCGCCGTGCTCTGGGTTCAAGAGCAGGGCGAGGACTGACGGGATTCAGCGGCGGCTCTTTTGTAAGGGTTTCCCTTACAAACATATCAAGCACGGCATGATTGTCCGTTTTCCCAAGTCGCATAGACTCAGCCACGTTCCAATGAATGGGACCAGACAGGACAACATCGTGAAACCGGATCGGAACGCCGTGGTGCTGGTGGTTATCTTGGTGGCCGTCGCGGTAGCCGTGGCGGTTTTTCTGACGAGCTTGCGCGGCCTATGATCACCCGTCCGACAGGAATCGAGCCGGAGCGAAACGGGCGTTTCGCCGTGGCAGTATTCCCGCCTCTCGGTGCAATTTGTTCTCCCTTACCCGTCGAGAACCTCACCGGATTGCATGGGAAGGCCAATACTGCCACAGCCAAGCGCCTGGATACTTGCCGGTAGCGACACACTTGGGGTGAGGAAGCGGCGACCCGTAAATGGGTTGCCGCTTTTTTGTTGGCGGGAACGGCCCGAGAATATCTCTTGAAATCCCGGGAGATTCAGGCATTCTGTATTGCGTTCTCAGGAACAGGTACGGCCAACAATGATTGTCTCTCGCACGAGTCGGTTTCCCCGCAAGAAAATCGCCTTGGCCATGGCGGACGCCTTGGTCAGTGCATTGGCCATGGTCCTGGCAGTGTTTCTGCGGCTGGGCTGGCTCGACGGCTATAATTACCTGCAGGACCGGTGGTTTTTGCTGTTGTTCGCATGGCTGGCGTTTGGGTTGGCTTTCTACATCAGCGGCATCTATGAAAACGACCGGCTCCAACATGTCGGCAAGATGACGGCTTCGGCGCTGGTGGCGGTCGTCTTGGGCGGACTGCTGGTCGCGGCGTTTTTCTACGCCACACTCCAGCCGGGGATTGGCCGTGGCATCTTCCTCGGGTTCTCAACGTTCGTCTTTATCGCCGTGGTGTTGATGCGCATCCTGTATATGGCCGCCGTCCGCCGGGGCATCTTGGCGCAACGCTGCCTGATTATCGGCGCCAATGGCGAAGCCCAAAAGGTCGTGGACCTCATCCGCCGGTACCCGCAATCCGGCATGAGGGTCCTGGGCCTGATCCAATGCGGTCACGACCGGGAACGCATCGGCCGGTTCATCGGCGAATTCCCGATCCTCGGCAACCTCGATCATCTGGAAAAATTCGTCGAACTCTTCAATATCGAACGTCTGATCCTCGCCATCTCCGCCAACGACGAGCCGGTCCTCCTCAAACGGCTCCGACCATTCCGCTACCGGGGACTAGCCATGGTGGATTTCGTGTCCCTCCACGAGGAACTCGTCCAGGAAATTCCGCTCGACCACATCAACGATGAATGGCTGTTCATCGCCTCGATGAACAACTCCCGGTTCCACATCCGCCGCCTCAAACGATTGGTGGACATCGCGGTTGCGCTGGTCTTGCTGGTGGTGACGGCGCCGCTGATGGCGGTGGCCGCCGTGCTCATCCGGCTCACCTCCCCCGGCCCGGTGCTCTATCGCCAAGAACGCTTGGGCCGCGACAGCGTCCCCTTCACGCTGCTCAAGTTCCGCACCATGCGCGCCGACGCCGAAACCCAATCCGGCCCTGTCTGGGCCACCGAAGACGACCCGCGCATCACGCGGCTCGGCAAATGGCTGCGCAAGTTCCGCATTGATGAGCTGCCGCAACTCGTCAACGTCCTGCGCGGCGAAATGAGCCTCGTCGGCCCGCGGCCCGAACGCGAAGTCTTCATCCGCAAACTCGCCGAAAAAATCCCCTTCTACGCCGAGCGCCTGCTCGTTCCGCCCGGCATCACCGGCTGGGCTCAGGTCAAGTACCCCTACGCCGCCAGCATCGAAGAATCCCGAATCAAATTGCAGTACGACCTCTACTACATCAAACACATGTCGTTGTTCCTCGACCTGTATATCATCTTGAAGACCATCAAAACCATCCTCTTCGGCCGCGAACGCGCCGTCCCCCGCCCAGTCACGTCCGAAAAACCCAAACCGGCCGAACTGAAAACCGAGATGCTGTACTTCCAACCGCCGGCAGCCGAACCGCCCGCCAAATCCTCGTCGCCCCACGCCGGCTGAACCCAGCCACCGGCCCATGAAAGAATATCTCGACCTTGTTCGACTCGTGCTCGACCACGGCACCCGCAAACCCAGCCGGACCGGCATTGACACCATTGCCTACTTCGGTGCCCATTACCGGGTGGACCTGGCTGCCGGCTTCCCGTTGCTGACCACCAAGGAAGTAAACTACGCCGCCTGTCTCCGCGAACTGCTCTGGTACCTCTCCGGCGAAGACCACATCCGCAACCTCCGCCAACACACCAAAATCTGGGACGCCTGGGCCGACGCAGCCGGCAACCTCGACACCGCCTACGGCCGGTACTGGCGGCGCTTCCCCCACCCCGAACGCGATGCGGCCGGCCACTGGCACGTCCGCGAAGTGGACCAAATCCAGTACGTCCTCGACACGCTCAGGAAAGAACCCACCAGCCGCCGCCTCGTCGTCAGCGCGTGGGAACCCGGCAACGCCACCACCAGCAAACTCCCGCCGTGCCATTACAGTTTCGTCTTCAACGTCCAGGACAACCGCCTCAACTGCCACCTCATGCAACGCAGCGGCGACATCGCCCTCGGCATCCCGTTCAACCTCGCCTGCTACGCCACACTCACCCAGATGATCGCCCAGGAAGTCGGCCTCGAAGTCGGCTGGTTCGGCCACACCATTGTGGACGCCCACATCTACACCGCCCGCCCCGGCAGCGGCAAAGAAGAATACGATCACGTCCCCGGCCTGCGCGAACAACTCACCCGCGAACCGCGCCCCCTGCCCAAACTCGTCATCGCCAAAAAACCGTTCCACGAACTGAAATTCGAGGACTTCAAAATCGAAGGCTACCACCCGCACCCCCGGATCAAATTCAAGGTCGCAGTATGAAACACCACACCCTCACCCTGACCCCCTTCCGCGAGCGGGAGAGGGAAACCGGTGGTATCTCCTCTCCCCCGTTTCTCGGGGAAGAGGATCAAGGTGAGGGGGCTGGACGTGTTCGGCAATGAACATCATCATCCTCGCCGCTGTCGCTGACAACGGCACCATCGGCCATGCCGGCAAGATTCCCTGGCACATCAGCGACGACCTCAAACGGTTCAAGCGCCTCACACTCGGCCACCCGGTCATCATGGGCCGCCGGACATTCGAGTCCCTCGGCCAACCCCTCCCCGGCCGCCGCAACATCATCCTCACCCGCGGCCCCGCCATCCCCGGCGTGGAATGTTTCTCCAACCTCCAAGACGCAATTGCTGCCTGCGGCAAGATCATCAAATCCCACCAATGCTGTCACCCTGAACGAAGTGAAGGGTCTCAGTCGTTGCATCCCCTGAGCACACCGGAAGAGATTCTTCGCTCTGCTCAGAATGACAAACCACAGGGAGAGGACGCTAGAACAAGTTCCGAGGTGTTCATCATTGGCGGTGCCGAGGTTTACCGGGCCGCGCTGCCGGTCGCCGACACACTGCTCCTGACCGAAGTGCATCAAGAAGTTGCCGGTGACACCCGGTTCCCCGACTACGACCGGTCTGCGTGGCAAGAAGTCAGCCGCGAAGAACACCCCGGCTACGCCTTCGTCGAATACCGGCGGCGGTAATGGTCGCGCAGAAGCGCGACCGCGCCGGAGGGCCACGCTTCCGCGTGGCCCGCCGCATCACCCCACGATCCCCGGCACCGCCGCCAACGCCTCGGCCAGCTTTTCCGGTTGCTTCCCACCCGCCGTCGCCAAATCCGGTCGCCCGCCGCCACCGCCGCCGCAAATCTTCGCCACCGCGCCGACGATCTTCCCGGCTTGCTTGCCGGCTTTCACCAGATCGGGCGTCACGTAACAAATCAGCGCCACCTTCCCCTCGCTCACGCCGCCCAGTACCACCACGGCGCTCGTCAGTTTCGGTTTCAACGCCTCGACCACCGCCCGCAAGAGATTGGCGTCGGCGTTGGGCAACTCGGCCACGAGCGGCGCGCCCGGCGGTCGCGCCCTGCCCAACAACTCCGCGGCAATTGCCGGGGCCTTGGCAGCCATTTCGGCCTGACGCTGCTTCGCACGCTGTTTCTCCAACTCGAACGCCTTCGCCCGCTCCGCTTCCGCCGCAGCCGCCGCGGCCTGCTGCGCGAGAAACTCCTCCGCAAACTTCCCGCACACCGCCTCGACGCGCCGGATGCCGGCCGCGATGGCGGATTCTTTGGCAATCTTGAACAATCCGATGTCGCCGGTATTCCGCACGTGACAGCCGCCGCACAACTCCATCGAAAACCCGTCAAACTGCCCGCGGCGCCCGCCGACCTGCAACACGCGGACCACGTCGCCGTATTTCTCGCCGAAGAACTGCTGGATGCGCGGATTCTGCTGCACCTCGCGGTACGGCACCTCCATCCAGAACACCGGCTCGTCGGCCCGGATCCGCTCGTTGACCAGCCGCTCAATATCGGCAATCTGCGCGGCGGAAAGTTTTTCCGGGGCGTTGAAATCGAACCGGAACCGGTCGGGCGCCACCAACGAGCCGCGTTGCCGGGCTTCGGGGCCGACCACTTCGCGCAACGCCCAGTGAAACAAATGGGTCGCCGTGTGGTGCCGTTGCACGTTGGCCCGCCGCTCGGCATCCACCGCCACGCGCACCCCCTCGCCCACTTCGGGCGCCCGGCCGGCAATCAGTTTGGCCCGGTGGACATGCAGTTCGCCCTGCTTCTGCGTGTCGAGCACCTGCAACCGCCCGATTTCGGTGCGATCATGTCCCGGCACGTGCACCAGCCCGGTATCGCCCACCTGACCGCCCATCTCCGCATAGAACGGGGTCCGGTCGAGGATGAGATTCCACTCGCCTGCCGTCGGCGCGACCGCCTCGACCACGGCTTCGGCTTCGAGGTTGTCGTAGCCAATGAATTTCGTCGCCTCGACCCGCAACCCTCCGGTTGCGACCGTGACGACTGACTTCTTCTGTTTGTAATCCTGCCGGGCCCGCTGGCGTTGTTCTTCCATCAACCGCTCCACCCCGGCAGAGTCCACCGTCAAGCCGCGTTCGCGCGCCATCAACTCCGTCAGGTCGAGCGGGAAACCATAGGTGTCGTACAGTTTGAATGCGTCGGCGGCGGGGAAAACGGAGGGACTCGCTTCTGCGGGTCCGCCGGCAATCGCGGGCGCTCGGAAGCGCAGCCCGGCCGCGACTTCCTCGAACAACGCAATCCCCCGGTCGAGCGTGCGGTTGAAACTTTCCTCCTCGGCGCGCAACGTCACCTGGATGCGGTCCCGATTGCGGCGCAGTTCCGGGAAAACATCGCCGAAATTGTCCACCACCACGCCCACGAGTTTGTAGAAGAACGGTTCGTGGAAACCGAGATTCCGCCCGTACCGAACCGCCCGGCGCAGGATCCGGCGCAACACATACCCGCGCCCTTCGTTGGAGGGCGCGATCCCATCGGCGACGGCAAAACTCAGGCACCGGATGTGATCGGCGATCACGCGGAAGGCAATGTCAATTGTTCTTTGGGTGGGACAAGCATCTTGCTTGTCCACTGGCTGTCCGGCGTTGGCCAAGCTGGAAGCTTGTCCTACAACCGGCACTGTCGAGCCGTATTTCTTCCCAGACAATTTCTCCAATTCGCGGAAGATCGGCGCAAACACGTCGCTGTCGTAGTTGGAGATGGGCCGCGTGAAATCCGTGAGGCCGGCCGTGCACTGGATGATGCCGGCCACCCGTTCGAAGCCCATGCCGGTATCCACGTGTCGGGCCGGCAACGGCGAGAGCGAACCGTCCGGGTTGGCATTGAACTGGATGAACACCAGATTCCAAATCTCGATGCAGTGCGGCGTGCCGGCATTGACCAACTGCGCGCCGCCGTTGCCGGCGGGGGTCAGGTCCACGTGAATCTCGCTGCACGGCCCGCACGGCCCGGTGTCGCCCATCATCCAGAAATTGTCCTTGCGGTTGCCGGGCACGACGCGCTCCGCCGGCAGGTACCGGAGCCAGAGGTCACGCGCTTCGGTGTCGGCCGGGATCTTCTCGTCGCCGCCGAAATACGTTGCGTAGAGGCGTTCCTTCGGGAAGCGCCACCGTTCCGTCAACAACTCCCACGCCCACTCAATCGCCTCCTTCTTGAAATAGTCCCCAAAACTCCAATTCCCCAACATCTCAAAAAAGGTGTGGTGGTAGGTGTCGAGGCCGACATCTTCGAGGTCGTTGTGTTTGCCGCCGGCGCGGATGCACTTCTGCGTGTCGGCGGCGCGAGCGGGGGTGTATGGACAGTTGGCCTGGCCGAGGAAGATCGGCACAAACTGGTTCATGCCGGCGTTGGTGAACAGCAGGTTCGGCGCGTCCGGCAACAGCGACGACGACGGCACGATCGTGTGCTGCTTCTCCCGGAAGAACTCCAGAAAGCTGCGACGGATTTCGGCACTGGTCATAAGGCCTTGTTACTTAGCCAAGCCCGCCCCAAAACGCAACCGGATTGCATCGCAAGGCCACGGCTTTTTTTTGATACAAACGCTTTACATGTCGGAGTCATTGTTGCATAGTTTCGCCCCGTGTTGCCAAGCAAGAGACAACCCGTAAACATACAGCACCAGGAGCGTACGCCGATGAAACAACAAACCACGACCACAGGCAAAAGTATGAACCGGATCCAACGCCGCGCCGCCCGCGCGCTATTGGCCGCAGGAATCCTCTGGAGCGCGGCCGCGGGCGCCGCCACCAACAACTGGGTCTCCTCCGAAAGCTACGCCCTTTGGCTTTCGGACGCCAACTGGTCGGCCGGCATCCCCGGCGCGACCGACGAAGTGTTTGTGGCAAACTCTCGCGCGGCGGTCGTGGAAGGTGCGACCGTGGCCACCGCGAGCAACCTCACCATCAGCAGCGGCAGTCAAGTGATCATCGGCAACGTTGATCCCGGCGCGTTGGCGGTGGTCAACACCATCACGTTGGGCACGGTCAGTTCCTCCGGCACCCTCCAACTGAACTACGGCACCCTGTCCTTCAACACCCTCTCCGTCGGCAGCAACGGCAGCTACTCCGACACCGCCAACGGCACGCTCGTGCTGACCGGCGCCGATCCCACCATCAAGATGGCCGGCGGCGTGACCGTCCTCATCAACAGCACCATCACCGGCACCAACGGCCTCATCAAAGGCGGCCTGGGCACCCTTACCATCGCCGGCAACAGCACCTACAGCGGCGGCACCACCATCAACACCGGCACACTGAAAATCGGCAACGGCGGCACCACCGGCAGCCTCGGCAGCGGCGACGTCACCAACAACGCCTCGTTGATCTTCAACCGCAGCAACACCATGATCGTCAACAATTTCATCACCGGCACCGGCTCCATCACCCAAGCCGGCAGCGGCACAACCATCCTCACCGCCAACAACACCTACAGCGGCGGCACCACCATCAGCGCCGGCACACTCCAAATCGGCAACGGCGGCACCACCGGCTGGCTCGGCTCCGGCGACATCCTCGACAACGGCACCCTGGCCTTCAACCGCACCGACACCGTGACGCTCGCCAACCTCGTCAGCGGCACCGGCAGCCTCCGCCAAATCGGCACCGGCACACTCATCCTCACCGCCAACAACACCTACAGCGGCACCACCGTCATCAGCGCCGGCACACTCCAGATCGGCGACGGCGGCACCACCGGCACCCTCGGCACCGGCGCCGTCACCGACAACGGCACACTGACCTTCAACCGCAGCGACAGCCTGATCGTCTCCAACGCCATTTCCGGCAGCGGCCGCTTGATTCAGGACGGCACCGGCACGACCATCCTCACCGGCAACAACACCTACAGCGGCACCACCACCATCAACACCGGCACCCTGCAGGTCGGCGACGGCGGCACCACCGGCACCCTCGGCACCGGCACGGTCAACAACAGTTCCGTCCTCGCCTTCAACCGCAGCAACACCCTCGTCGTGGGCAACACCATCACCGGCACCGGCAGCCTCACCCAAATCGGTACCGGGACCACCATCCTCACCGGCACAAACACCTACAGCGGGGACACCCTCATCAACGCCGGCACCCTCCAAATCGGCAACGGCGGCACCACCGGCAGCCTCGGCACCGGCGCCGTCATCAACGACAGCGTCCTTTCCTTCAACCGCAACAACACCCTGACCGTCAGCAACCTCATCAGCGGCACCGGCTCGCTGACCCAAGCCGGCAGCGGCACCACGGTGCTGGCGGCCGACAACACCTACAGCGGCGGCACCACCATCAGCGCCGGCACCCTCCAAATCGGCAACGGCGGCACCACCGGCTGGCTCGGCTCCGGCGACATCACCAACAACGGCACCCTGGCCTTCAACCGCAGCGACAGCGTGACCCTCGATAACATCATCGCCGGCAGCGGCAATGTCAGCCAACTCGGCGCCGGCACCCTCATCCTCACGGCCACCAACACCTACAGCGGCACGACGACCATCAGCAACGGCACCCTGCAGGTCGGCAACGGCGGCACCACGGGGACATTGGGGACCGGCGGCGTGGTGAACAACGCCGCGCTGGCCTTCGATCGCTCCGATAGCGTGGTCGTCAGCAACATGATCACCGGCGCCGGCAGCCTCACCCAGGCGGGGACCGGGACGTTGATTTTGCTCGCCGACAACGACTACCGCGGCGGCACCGTCATCAATGCCGGCACGTTGCAGGTCGGCGACGGCGGCACCACCGGCGCCCTCGGCACCGGCGCCGTCAGCGTGGCCGGCGCGCTGGTGTTCAACCGGACGAACGACGTGATCGCCGCCAACATCATCAGCGGCGTCGGCAGCCTGACCCAGGCGGGGGCCGGCACGTTGACCCTGACCCGCACGAACACGTATAGCGGCGGCACGTGGATCCGCAATGGCGGCACCCTGATCGTCAGGAACAACAACGCCGTGGGCAGCGGCAGCCTGAACGTGGTCAACGGCACCCTGCAGGTCGGACAGCAATCCCTCAACGTTGGCGGCAATTATGCCCAGACCGCCGACGGGACGCTGGTGTTGACGCTTGCCACCGCCGCAGAGTACGGCCAACTGAACATCGCCGGCACGGCCAGCTTGAACGGCGCGTTGCAGGTGCTCACGACCAATGGGTTCGTCGCCACGCACAACACCACGCTGGCGCTGATTGTGGCCGGCGGCGGCGTGACGGGCACATTCGCGACCTTCACCAACAACCTGAGTTCCAGCCCGCTCCTGACCCCGCAACTCACCTACGGCGCCACCAACGTGACGCTGCAATGGCTCCAGGCGTCCTTCCAGCCGTACGCGACCACCCCCAACCAGCGGGCCGTGGCCGCCGCCCTGGATTCCCTCGTCCACTCGACTGCGGCAGTGGACGTGAACTTGATCAACACCCTGGACAATCTCTCCAGCGGCACCAACGGCCTGGCCGCGGCGTACGACCTGATTGCTCCGGAGGAACTGACGGCCATGTTCACGCTGTCGTTTGCCGGCATCAACAACGACATCGACCGGGTGCTTGGCCGCTCGAGCTATCTGCGCGCCGGCTACCAGACCGCGTACCCGAAACTGCTGGAACAAATCAGCAAAGACTCCATCGTGCCGGAGTGGGTCAACCGCGACGTCGCCGCCGGCCAATCGCTCTGGAGTTTCTACGCGGAGGGCGATGGCGGCACCCTCAGCCTCGACGAGGCCAACACCGCCTCCGGCAGCGACGCCTCGAGCGCCGGGATCACCGTGGGCATTGAACGCCGGATCAACAGCCACCTCGTGGCCGGCCTCTCCGGCCACTACCTGTCGTCCTCCGACGACCTGACCAATGGCGGCAGCATTGACGAACAGAGCATCCGCGGCCAACTCTACGGCCTGTGGCTCAAGCAGGGATGGCATGCCGAAGCATTGATCGGCGGCGGCCGAACCTCCTACGACACCAAACGCACCGCCTTGGGCGGCACCGCCACCGGCAGCACCGACGGCACCGAATGGTACGGCATGATCGGCGGCGGCTACGACTGGCAGCGGGCCAATTGGTTTTTCGGCCCCGAAATGTCCCTCCGATATGCGTCGGCCGACATTGACGCGTTCACGGAAACCGGCTCGGCCTCGCCGTTGCACATCGCCTCCCAAAGCGCCGACGCGTTGTACACCCAGCTTGGCGTTCGCTTGGGCTACCGCGGCTACGTGCAGGGCAGCTGGACCTTTGTGACGCCCGAAGTGTCCCTCGCCTGGCGACACAACTATCTCGACACGGAACTGAGCCTGGACGCGCAGTCCACCAGCGGAGCGGGCAATGTGTTCACCGTGTCTGGCTCGGACACCGGCAAGGACAGCTTCGTCGCCGGTCTGGGGCTGACCGTCCAATGGACGCCGACCTTCAGCACCTATCTCCGGTACGCCGCCCAAGTCGGGTCCAACGGCTACGAGAACCACTCGGTGAACCTCGGAGTCGGCGTCAACTTCTAACGCCCCGCCGGCGCATCAACAACGGACGCGATTACTCGGTGCCGCCGAGGCGTTTGCCGGTGAAGCCGGTCTCGGCGACTTTCGCCTTCACGGCGGCGATGATCTTTTCCAGCATCGCCGGCGTGTTGCGCAGGAAATCTTTCGTCGCTTCCCGGCCCTGGCCGAGCTGCTGGCCCTCAAAAGCCAGCCACGCGCCGCGCTTCTCCAACACGCCAAGGTCGGTGGCCACATCAATCACCGAGCCCTCGCGCGAGATGCCGCAGTCGTACATGATGTCGAACTCGGCCTCCGCAAAGGGCGGCGCCACCTTGTTCTTCACGACTTTCGCCCGGACGTGGCTGCCGACCACCTTGCCGGCGCTGTCTTTGATCACGTTCACCCGGCGCAAATCCACCCGGACACTGGCGTAAAACTTCAACGCCCGCCCGCCCGGCGTCGTCTCCGGGTTGCCAAACATCACGCCGATTTTCTCCCGAATCTGGTTGGTGAAAATGCAGCACGTCTTCGCTTTGTGAATCGCCGCGGTCAGTTTCCGCAACGCCTGGCTCATCAACCGGGCCTGCGCGCCGACCGTCGCGTCGCCCATCTGGCCTTCCAACTCCTGCCGCGGCACGAGCGCCGCCACCGAGTCCACCACCAGCACGTCCACCGCGTTGCTGCGGATCAACGTCTCCGCCACCGTCAACGCCTCCTCGCCGCCGTCCGGTTGGCTCACCAGCAAATCATCGAGATTCACCCCGATCCGGCGCGCGTAGGCCGGGTCGAGCGCGTGCTCCACGTCAATCATCGCCGCCAGGCCACCGGCCCGCTGCGCGTTGGCAATCACACTGAGACACAACGTCGTCTTGCCGCCGCTTTCCGGCCCGTACAACTCCACCACCCGCCCCCGCGGCAGCCCGCCGACACCGAGCGCGAGATCCAGCGACAACGCCCCGGTCGGGATGACCGGGATGTTCACATGCGACTGCTCCGCGCCGAGCCGCATGATGGCGCCTTCGCCGAATTGTTTCTGGATCTGCGCCACGGCGGCTTGCAGATTCTTGTCTTTCAACACCAAACTTTTCCCGCTGTCCTTTTCTTTGGCCGGCATGTTGTCCTCCGTTGTCGGCCGCTTCTGCGAAGCGGCGTCCTGCTTGTCTGCGCCGACTCCCAGAGTCGGCCTACCTCAATTTGTGCGACGACAATTTCGTATAAATCGAACCCGCGGGATGCAGTTCACTCTGGAACAGATGGATCGCGTCCACCCGCGCCATCCCGCACGCGCAATCCTTAATGGAATCCAACGCCCGAGTCAACGCCGCGTCCGGCCGGGAATGCTTCACCCGGCCCAGCGTCAGATGCGCCGTGAATTCCCGCTGCTCCGGCGCAAACCCGAACGCCTGCATCGCCGTCTGCACATCCCGCGCCAACGCGCCCAGCCGGCCGTCATCGCGGCACCCCACCCACAACACCCGCGGCGTCCGCTCATTCGGGAACGCCCCCACTCCGCCCACCGGCACGTCGAACGCCGCGTGTTGCCCGGCAACTTCACCGAGAGCGGCGGAAATCTTCTGAATCGTCGGCTCCTCCACGTAACCGAGAAATTGCAGCGTGAGATGAAGATTCTCGATCTTTGTCCACGACACCTTCACGCCGGTGTGCGCCCGTTGCAGCCGGGCCTGCACCGCTTCGATGGCCGCCCGCACCTCGTCCGGCAGATCAATCGCAATAAACGCGCGAATCATCGCGGCCCCTGCGGCGCGGTGGGGCCACCGCGCCCTGCCACCGGCCGTTGCGCCGTGACCGGTGGGGCGGGCTGGCCCAGCCGGCCGCCGGCGTTCTTCCCCAACAATTCCCGGCGCAGCCAATCCAACGCACACTGGCTGACGTACCATTTGAACGTCTCGCGGTCGAACGCCACCTGGTGGCGTTGGACTTGAGTGCCGGTCGGCGTGGCCAGCCCGAGATACACCAACCCGACTGGTTTGTCCGGCGTGCCGCCGGTCGGACCGGCAATCCCGGTCGCGCTGAGGGCGTAATCCGTGCCGGCCCGCTGGCGCGCGCCGTCAGCCATTTCGCGGGCCACCGGCTCGCTGACGGCGCCGTGCGCCCGAAGCGTTTCCTCCCGCACCCCGAGGTCCCGCATCTTGGCGGCATTGCTGTACGTCACCCAACCGGCGAGCAACACCGCGCTGCTGCCGCTGACGTTCGTCAGCCGGTGGGCGATCTGTCCGCCGGTGCAGGATTCGGCCGTGGCAACAGTCCGACCGGCGCGCGTGAGCATTGTGACGACGATCTCTTCCAACCGTTCCTCGCCGGTGCCGTAAATGAAATCGCCCAGAACCTCCCGGACCCGTTGCTCCGCCGCCGTGACATCCGTTCCGATGAGCCGCACGTCCACTTCACCGGGCCGGGCGCAGTAGCCGACCTCCACCCCGCGAACCACCGGCTCGACTTTTTGTTCCACGATGGATTCCGGCAGGCCGGTGGTGCGGAGGACCCGGCACTGAAAACCGGCGCGACCGGCCAGCAGCGGCCGGACCTGTTGCGCAAACATCGGGTGCAACTCGCGCGGCGGTCCCGGCAAGAGCACGATGGTCTTGCCGGCTTCGTGGAGCAGCAGGCCGGGGGCGGTGCCGTTGGCGTTGGGCAACACGCGCGCGCCGGTCGGCACGAGGGCTTGCACCATCACCTGGTCCGGCATGGTCAGGCCGCGGCGGCGGAACCGTTCCTGAATCGCGGCCACGACCGATTCGTCGCGGACAAGCGGCCGGCCGAGCAGTTCGGCCACGACGTCGCGGGTGAAATCGTCGCTGGTCGGGCCGAGGCCGCCGGTAATGAGGATAAAATCGCTGCGGGCGATGGCGTCGCGGACGACGGCGGTCATTTCCGCGCGGTCGTCGGCGACGGTGGTGTGGCGGGCGAGCCGCAGCCCGAGGGCGGCGAGTTGCCGGCCGACATAATCGAGGTGCCGATTGACGGTGAAGCCGAGCAGCAGTTCGCTGCCGGTGGTGATGAGTTCAATCCTCATGCGGTAAAAGTCCTTTGGGGAAGTTGCTGGCCCGGTAGCTGGGGTTGCCGAGGGTGCCGCCGACCTGATACTCGAGCACTTTGCCGAGGATGGTGGAGAGGATGTTCCAACCGGGGATGGCGTTGAGGAACCGGGCCTCGACGCGGAAATCCAGTTTGCCGTCGAAGCCGACTTTGCCCCGGCTTTTCGCGGAGAACAGGCCGGCCGCAATCGCCAGATCGTCGGTCTTGACCGCCTGCTCTTCCACCACAAAGGTCGCCTTCGCGCTGGTGGCCTTGGTGTTGCCGAGAATCTTCGAGAAAATGCCAAACAACGGTCCTTCCCACAGGATCCCGTCGGTCACCTCCAACCAGCCGTCGCCGTGGAGGGTGGCCAGGTCGCTCCCCCGGCCCTGCAACCGCAAATCACCGGTCAGATATCCGGTCACCTTGCTGCGCGCCCCGACCGCATGCAGGATCTGATTCACATCGGCGCGGGTGGGCGTGAGTTGCAACTCGTACTGGACGTCCGGGCGGCGAAAATCAAAATTCGCCCACCCGCTCAGCACCCCGTCGTAAAAATCAGCATCGAGGTCGCGGAGCGCCAACGTGTTGTTGGTGTACAGCAGACCGGCTTTCGCATGTGCGGCGGTGAACTTCCAATAGGAAAACCCGTCGCACGCCGCCTGCGCGGTCCAGGCCGTTTGCTCGGGCCGGTCAAAGTCCACAAGCCCCTGGGCGCTGGCCACGATGTTCGAACCGAACCGGTACGACTGCATGATCTGCCCGGCCTTCGGGCCGAGCAACGGCGCCAGTGCCGTGGGATTGGCGGACGTGCGCACATCGAATCGGACCCGGTGGGTGTCGAAGTTGGCCAACACGGTCCCGCGCAGTTCGCCTTCGGGACGTTGCAACGTCAGATCCTGCACGTCCAACCGGCTCGTCCGCAACCGGAGCCTGGCCGACGCCCCGGTCAGGGGCACGCCCCGGTAACTGCACGCGCCGGCAGAGACCTCGGCATCGTAGGCAAACGCCTCGGGATCCACGAAATCGCCACGAACCTTGGCCTTGATGTGCGGCGGCGGACCGAACGACGCGGGTTCGACAAACCGCGCCATGCTCGGCGGCAGCAGCGGCAGCAGCTTGACCGGGTCCACCGTGCTGTCAAACTCGTACTCGAAATCGGTGCTCTCGGCATGAATCTGGCCGCGCCCCGCCGCCCGGCCTTCCGGCGTGATCAACACCGCGTCGCGGACCGTCCAGACCGGCCCCTGGCCGGCAATCGTCCCGCGAAGGGCCCGGATGCGCACCCCGCGCAACGCGGCCCGGCCGATGTCCACCGTCGCGGTCAACTGCGGCAGCGCGCCGGTCTCCGGCGACAACACATAACGGGCGGCGAGGTGCGGCCGGTCCGTGAACTCCAACGTCGCCAACTCCCGCGCCGCCTTCTCCGGCAGCAACACCCGCAACCGGCTCAGATCCGTGGTGCTGTCCACCGTGAGATCAAACAGGCTCTGCCCAAAGTCATACCGGCCCCGGACCACAATGGCGCCGCCGTACAATTCGACCAGGAGCGGCTCGATTTGCAACGCGCCCCGATTCAGGTTCACCCGGACGCGGGCCTTGTCCACCTGTAGGTTCCGGTATTTCAACCCGTCGCCCTGCAACGTCACCGTCGCCTGGCCGTCCCATGGCCGGGCAAGGTCCACATCGAACGTCACATCCAACTCAACGCGCTCAATCCCCTGGATCCGGCCCAGCTCCCGGACCACCTTGGTCACGAGGGTCATCGGTTTCGCCGCCGCGCCGGGCGGGGGCGGCGCGGATACCCCGGCCGTGCCGCTCGGTTTCAACCGTCCGGTCAGCACGACCTGGATGCCGGCATACGTCCCGGTGAGATAATCCAACCGGAGACTGCCATCGTCCTCGAAATAAACCACCGCAGAGGCCCCGCGCGCCGTGAACACCTCCGGGCCGAACTCATCGGCCGGTGTGGGGATGGAGACCTCGGCGTTGACGATGCGGATGGCGTCCACGGCATTGTCCCGGCGCAACATCCGCCGCCAGTTCCAGAGGAGTTGGACCTGATCAATCGCCGCCAACGTCTGTTCCGGCGACTTCGCATCGGCCAACACCACGCCGGTCGCCACGATGCCGTGTAACAAATCCAGCCGGATGTTGGTGAACCGCACCGCGACGCCCCGGCGGGAAATTTCGCGCTGCACAAATTCCCTGACGAACCCGGGGAATCCGACCACGTGGAAATAGGCCAGTGCCAGCACCACCACCGCCACCACCAGCCCCGGCACGCTCTTGAGAATCTTCCACACCCACTTCACACCGGATTTGTAAGCGTGCCCGGCCCAACCGTCAACGGCTTTCAACGGGCGCGACACCAGCAGGTGCGCCGAGGAAGCCGGGCATCAGCGCAGTTCCAACGCTTCGGCTTTGGTGGCGGGGCGGGCGATTTCCACCTCGGTGGTGTGGCTCACCCCTTCCGCTTGACTGAGCACATTGGTGTGGGTAACGGCCTCAAACGTGCCCGTGGCCCGATTGAACCGGTAGCCGTCTTTCACCTGCCACCGCGGCACCCGGTAGCTGATCTGCGGCACCACCTCGCCGCTGTCGGCGTCAATCACGTAGTTGGTCACACTCTGACCGGCAATGACCGGCGGTTTGATGGTGGTGATCAGGTTGCCGGCCAAATCGTAAAACGCGCCCTCGCTGGCGACATACCCCGTTTTGTCTCCGCGTTGAAGAACAACATCGCGCCGTTCGCTTTGGCCGGCGGCACTTCGCGCCCCGTCCGCCGGGCGATAGCAGCACGGGTGGTGGCGTCCAACAGCAGGCCGGGCGGATCAACCACACCGCCAAGGTTCAGTTTGCCGTCCACAGTCAAGTCTCCGCCGAGGAGTCGGAACCCATTGGCGGCATGCGCGGTGAATTCGTTGTTCGTTGAGGAATACGTCTCCGTGCCATCCGCCCAGACAAAGGTATAATCGTGGTCGGCCTTGCCGTATCGCCCACCCGGAACGGTGGCGCAGATGCCGTTGGCATTATTGCCCCGGCCGCCACCCACAGTGCTGTAGTCGTTCGTGGCCCAACAGTTCCCACCGCCCGCAACGGTGCTGTAGGTCCCCAAAGCCCGGTTCCCTTGCCCGCCACCCACGAAACTCAACGCGCCGGTGGCGGCATTGTTCGTCCCCCCCGGTAAAGTTGCCCCGCACCGTCAGATTGCTGGCCACGGTCACGTGACCCTCGACCGCAAGGCTACCGGCCTGCACCCGCCCGGCCGCCAACATCACCGCCACCAGACTCATTGCTGCATTTTGGATTCTCATGTTCTTCTCCTCGCTTTCCGGCGGGCCTAGCCCGCCATTGGTTCATCCTTCATCCTTTCACACTCACGGGCGAATCGTGACGGTGCCGGTCGGCTGCAGCGTGATGGTCTTGTCGCCGGGACTCAACACGCTTTCCGGATAGGCTGCCTGATCGCCGGCAATCTGCACGCTGTCGCCGGTAATGCTCGCTGCAATCGCCGCCTGAATGTCCCGCTTCGGGCCGTGGCCACCGGCGACCGTCGGCGCGAGGCCGTCGTAACTGTTGCTGCCGGTGACCGAATTGGCGTAGAGCGCGATGTTCTTGCTCTGCGCGTTCGTCGGCACTGTCCCGCGCCGGTATTCGTCGAGATTGCTGACACCATCGCCATCGGGATCGCACGCGGCGCACGATTGACTGTTGGTTGTGGTGCCGGTGCCGCCGAAGAACTGCCGCCGCCACGTATCGGGAATCCCGTCGCCGACCGAATCACCGCCAAGGCACAGGATGCCCTCCGGAGCGATCAACAGCCGTTGCTCGATGCCCCACCGGCCGGCAAACGCCCGGACGGTGTAGCAATCGTTGGGCAAATCATAGATCGCGTAGTTGCCGTTCGCATCCGTTTTCATCCCGACGAACACGCCCGTCGTCGCGCCGAGGAACCGGATGTGCGCGTCTCCCAACACGTTGCCATTTGCGTCCCGCAACACTCCGGTCGTGGTGAGGCTGTTCATCGGCTTATGCCATGAAATCGAAATGGTATTTGTGATGCCAGCCGTCAGCGATGGCAACGACACCACCCGCTCGTCGAAGTAGAACCCGTCTTGATAGATCAATCGCATCGTCTGCTGATACGCCGGTAATTCAGGAATCAGAAATGTGCCGTTCGTCGCGGCATCTACTTCCGTCGCGTTCACTACAACCCTGAATTTGGTGAGGTCGGTGGTGCCGTTGGTAATCGTGATCGTGCCCGACAATGCAGCCGCCGGCCCGGCGCGAAAAATCACTTCGTTGGTTGGAGTAAAAATGCTGAGGCGGATTTGTTCCAACAGAGGAACGACATATCCCGTGGGTGACTGCAACACCCGCACCTCGCCTTCGAGTTCTCCGTTCATGCTGCCAAAGTCGAACTCGCCGTTTGTGTTGGTGTTGGTCAAGAGCAATGGCGGTGCATCTCCAGCCGCTTGAGACAACGGCGAGTAGAACAACTGCACCTCCACGTTCGTAAGCGGCTGCTGCGTCCCGCCATCAATAAGCCGACCGGATACACGATACCCGTCAGCGTAAGTGCCCAAGGCAAGAACCATCATCAAGATCTGAACAAAAAAAAGTCCTTGAGAAAATCTGTTTCATAGTCCCTCAGTATGTTTTCTTGTATTCTCGCTGGTGCTGGACGCCCAAAACCATATCGCCCTTCTCGGCGGTCCCTTCGATAAGGTTGCAACCGACTCCGGTGAGGGGTTTGGCACCACCCGCACCACCATTCTGAAGTTTCCCGACAAGCCGGTCATCCCGAACAACCAAAAGCTGCACACCCCAATAATATGGCATTTCGTGTTCGCCAAAATCGACGTAAACAATCTCACCGCTCACCCGTGTCACCACGCCAGTACCATAGTACGTATCGCGGGAGTGATCTGTAGGCTGTACCAACGGCCCACCCAACGGTCCGGGAAACTGGGACCAAAAATCTCTGCATCCAGTGGCACCAACAATAAGTAGTACCGTCAATAATGCGCAAGAGAGCCATCGGGATTGTGCATGTGGCGGGCCCTGTTCTTCGACTTGAGCGCAGTTTGTGTTCATGGGGTGTAGTAAAATTCCTCGTCCGGTCCCAGCAATCTTTCCATGGCCGCACCCAACTCGGGGTCCGGCGTTATTGATCCAAGTTGGATGTGGTTTCTGCCGTTAAGCCGGAGTTCGGACACGACCGGGTTCATGTTGCGCGCACTGGCTTCTGGCACGATCAGATCGCTGTTTGTGGCGACTAAATCGGCTGGTTGCGTCCCCAACACAAGCTTCATAAGCAAAGTAACGAATTGTTCAAGTAAATCGCCGAGCGGCCAAAGAGGAGGGCCGCCATCGGCTATTCCTTCGATTGGGGCGTAGGGGATCGGCACAGTTGGGAGACTATCAATAACTCGGGAAACCTTTCCCACGCCATAGTCAAAGTCATAAAAAGCAGCCAAATCCAAGATCATCATCCCTTGATCCGGCACGTTATCTGGATCGCCGAGGGGAATAATCCGAACACCGGAAAGGGATTCTAGTGCATTGCCTGTCGCCATATGTTGGCGTCTCATGTACAATTTATGATCCACGGATTTATTAAAGAAAGCTATCGCCTGTCGCCAGAGCGTCATGCCGCGATGCGGAGTGCCAAGTGTAATCAGCCGCCGAATGTCGCCAACGCCGAAGTTGTCCGCCCGGCGAAATTCATTCTGTGCGTCGTCGTGAATCGCCTTGGCCTTAAACTTGAGTGGGAGAACCTGATCGCCATGGGTGGTTGTCAGCGCCATCGTCGGATCAATCCGTTCACCGGTTATGCGTTGTGAGACCGGCGTCATATACCAACGTGCGGCCAAACCGCCGGCACTATGAGCCACAATATCGAGGCGTGTCGCCGCAATTTGTTGTGCGCGGAGGGCTTGAACTGCATTGCTGATAGCTCTCGGCAAGACCCGGTAGATCACATCCAAGCCGCTGAAATTGTTCGTTGAGTAATCGACGAATGGTTCTACCAAATCAACTTCGATATTTCGCGCATCCAAGACGGATTGAAAATTGTTCCACTTGGCTCCACTACTAAGTCCCCCATGCATGAGGACGAGCGGGGGTTTGTGGAGATTGAGGGTTTGGGTGGTGACGACGTCGTTGCTTGGATTGCGTAGTTCGATTTGGATGTTGTGCTCCTTCGATTTCTTCCCGAACGCCCAACTCGGCGGCGGCCGGTAGAAGATGGCGCGGGTGTTTACGTTGAGGGTGACGTTGGTGTTGCCGGGATCGGCAAGCGTTGCCGGCAAATCTGGGAGATTGTCGCTGTCATAGCTGTCATCCCACAGGCTGCCGAGTTGCGCCGCGCCATTGGTGGAGCCGGGCGTTGTGTCCGTGATGCCAAGCGTCCAATTGGCATAGGAGCACGGGTTCGAGGAGAGTTGGACGACGATCAACGACGCGCCATCGGTCAGCGCGCCGACCCGATTGAACGAACTGGCCACCGTGTTGGTGATTGGTGTTTGCAGCGTGGCAACGCCGCTGTTCAGTTGCGGCTGGAACCCTTGCGCGTCCACC
>Ga0078972_1003986_pt1 | contig 42309 bp, 40 predicted proteins | sample YelNatPaOPGAMG01_FD_67568 | JGI IMG/M metagenome (GOLD analysis project Ga0078972, IMG submission 67568) | Hot spring thermophilic microbial communities from Obsidian Pool, Yellowstone National Park, USA - OP-RAMG-01 (SPADES assembly) (version 2) | ecosystem: Environmental > Aquatic > Thermal...
AACCTAAATCTTCCCCTAATAAAACTCCTCCTAATTTTGAAGATTTAATTGTTAAAGAGGCTAAAAGAACTGGCTTCAGGTATAGGAGACTTAAATCATTCTTTGAAAGAAAATACTCTTTGTCTTTCTCTAAGAATACTATTAAGTATGAAAAAAACACAATCTCCCAAATTATGAATGGAATATCATTATGCTTTCCAAGAGCAAGATTTACTGCTTATTCCTATGAGCTTAACTCTAATTTTGGTTTCTCCTTTATTGTATTTGTTATTCTATGGTTAAGAGCTCATAATGTGAGAGGATGAAGCATATATTAACTTTTCCTGTTATACTTTTAGAGGAGTTATTAAGAGTTGCAGGTCTTTTTACCAAGATTTTATCTGACTTCCTTAAAAGTGGTACCTATGTCCCTACCAAGTGCCCTTATTTTTTAATGTTTTATTGTTAGGATTAGACAAGAGAAAAGATAGAATTTATAATAAATTAGTATTGGTAAATAATAAAAGAAAGGAGCCTTAATAATGATATTAATTTGTGGAGAAGCCCTTATTGATTTTACACCTATTACTATTAATAACGATAAAGGTTTTCTTTTAAAACCTGGCGGATCTCCATATAATATTGCTATTGCGCTTTCACGTCTTGGAGGGCCATCTGCTTTTTTAAGTAAAATATCAAAAGATCCTTTTGGAGATATATTAATTAATAACTTAAAAGAAAATGGTGTTGATATAAGTTATGTGATAAGAGGAGATGAGCCTACTACACTTGCTTTTGTATTTTTAGAAAATAATGAGCCTAAATTTTTATTCTATGGTCATAATTCAGCTGATGCTAATATTTTAATATCAGATATTCCACCTATTTATAATAACATTTTAGCTGTGCATTTTGGTTCCATATCTCTTGTAAGAGAACCCTCTGCAACAACATATGAAAAACTTATGATGGAATTCTCAGGGAAATTCATTATAACTTTTGATCCAAATGTTCGCCCTAATTTAATTCCAAATAAAGAAAGATATATTAAAAGATTGGAAAGATGGTTATCTTTTTGTAATATAGTAAAAGTAAGTCATGCAGATCTGTCTTGGCTTTATCCAAATATATCTTATGAAGAAATAGCAAGAGAATGGTTAAATCTTGGACCTAAGATAATAATTGTCACCTTAGGTGAAAATGGCGCCTTTGCATTGACAGAAAAAGGTTTAACAAAAGTATCTGCTATTAAAGTCTCTGTTGTTGATACTGTTGGTGCAGGTGATTCTTTTATGGGAGGAATCCTTTATTGGTTGTGGAAAAATGAGAAACTAAATCTAAGTGTAATAAATTCAATTTCGTTAGATGATTTGACAAATGCGTTAAAATTTTCTACTATTGTATCTGCTATTACATGCACAAGAGCTGGTGCTAATCCACCAACATTAAAAGAAGTGGAGAATTTTATAAATGAAAAATGAATTTTTAAAGATGAGAATGCTTTTTGATGGTGCAATGGGAACAGAGCTACAAAGAAGAGGTTTACCGCAAGGATTTCTCCCAGAGCTTTGGAACTTAGAAAAACCTGAGATTGTAGAAGAGATTCATAAGGACTATATATTGAGTGGAGCTATGGTTATTGAGACAAATACATTTGGTGGAAATAGAATGAGATTGAGAAGAGCAAAACTTGAGGAGAGAATAGAAGAAATAAATAAAAGGGGAGTGGAGATTGCACTCAAGGCATCAAAAGGAAAAACTCTTGTAGCAGGATCTGTAGGACCCTTAGGAGAGCTTATTGAACCTTATGGTGATTTATCTGAAGAAGAGGCAGAAGAAATATTTTCAGAACAAATATATATTTTAAAAAATGCAGGTGTTAATTTTATATTGATAGAAACAATGACTTCTTTAATTGAAGCAAAAATTGCATTAAAGTCTGCAAAAAAATTAGGATGTATAGTTGGGGTAACTATGAGTTTTGAGGTTGGTAAAAATGGGATAAAAACATTTTGGGGTAATGATGTAATAACTTGCTTAAAAGAACTTGAGAAAGAGGGGGCAGATTTTATTGGTTCCAATTGTGGAAAGGGATTTTATGAGATGAGTGAAGTTGCAAAGGTTATAAGGGCAAATACAAGACTTCCTGTATTGATTCAACCTAATGCAGGTATTCCTAAAATTATAAATAATAAGTCAGTTTATCCTGAATCTCCTAATGAATTTGCGAAATTTGTTACTGAAATGTTAAACATTAATATAAATTTTGTTGGTGGCTGTTGTGGAACTACACCTGAATTTATTAAAGAGGCAAAGAAAATTTTTGAGAAAATATTATGAAAAGTAGAGTTGTTGTTTTTGAATGTGAATACGATAAGGAATTAATAAAGGAGAAAATTAGAGAATCTCTTAAATATTTTAATTTGCCTATTTTAGAGGGTAAAAAAATACTTTTGAAACCCAATTTACTTATGGCGGTAAATCCTGAAAGAGCTATAACAACTCATCCAATTTTAGTAGAAGCAATTGTGGAAATATTAATGGAGAATGGAGTTAAAGATATATACATCGGTGATACTCCTGGAAATACTTTTATAAATTATGATGAACTTTATGAAAGGACAGGTATGAAAGAAATAGCAAGAAGAATAAAAGTAAATCTTGTGAATTTATATAAAGAAGGGATAATAAATATACCAGGAAATAATATTGTAGACTATTATCCTGTAAGTAAATTTATTAAACAAGTAGACTATATAATAAATATCCCAAAATTGAAAACTCATTCTTTTATGCTTATGACATGTGCTATTAAAAATACTTTTGGGCTTATACCTGGAATGAATAAATCAAGAATGCACTCAATAGCAATAAATCCAAGAGACTTTGCTATGCTTCTTGTTGACCTTCATAAGAAGATAAAGCCAATATTAAACATTGTAGATGCTATTTTAGGAATGGAGGGAGAAGGACCTTCTGCAGGTATACCAAGGAAGTTTAGAAAAATAATAATTGGTACAGATCCTGTTGCAGTAGATGTTATTTCAAGTCTTATACTTGGTTATAAACCAGAGGAAATTTATACAAATATTATTGGGAAAGAATATGGATTAGGAGAAAATGATCTTAGAAATATAGAAATTTTTGGGGACAACAAAAATATTTATAATTCTGATGTGAAAAAGATTAAAAATCTTAATACAATTGCAAGTAGAATTCCTGGATTTATTGGAAGATTAGGTTCTACCTTATATACAAAATTTATAAAAATTTATCCTGTAATAATTGATGAAAAATGTATAAAATGTAGAATTTGTGAAAATAGCTGTCCTAACAAAGCCATTTTTTTAGAAGGTAATAAGATAGTAATTAATTATGATAAATGTATATCTTGTTTTTGTTGTCATGAACTATGTCCCCAAAAGGCAATAAAACTTGAAAAAAGCCTTATGGCAAGAAGAATATTTAGATGATAAAATCATTCTTCTTCCAATGAGAGAATCTTTCTCCCAAAAATAGTAATAAGGATAAAAAATAGAGATATCATTATGGCAGATAAAATATATATGAAGCTTAAATCTCCCTCCTCAACTCCTACAGATATTCTTAAAGCTCTTCCCACATAATAAAGAGGTAAAAATCGAGCCAAAATCTTCAGATAATTAGGTAGAAAATCAATAGGAAAATATACACCAGAGAAAAAGAGCATAATATTTACAAGCAAGTTTCCTACATTACTTGCTGTCTGTGGCTCTTTAAATAAAACAGTAAGGATTATCCCTAATGCCATCATACCAAGAACTGAGGAAAACACAGATAACAAGAAGAGGCTCCAGCTAATTGAAAAATTAAGATTAAAAATAATTTGGGCTACTAAGAGCACAAACATACAAGAAATAATACTCAAAAGAACATTAGCAGAAACCATGCCTGAAACAAAGGGCATAGGACTTATAGGGGTTACTGCAAACCTTTTAATTACTTTTCTCTTTCTATAATATCCAAAAAGAACAATCATAGTAAATATAGATCCTGAAATAGAAAAACTTAAAACTCCTGGAATGCTATATCCTAAGCTTGATACACGAGCTTTTCCAGGATCAATAAATTCTTCTTGAACTTTAACTATCCCCTTATCCATATCTATTTCATGGAGTGAATAAGCATTGGCAAGATTTTCACCAAGAGTTCTCAAAAAAGGCTTCTGCTGAAAACTTGAAAAGTTAATTAGTAAATTAAATTCCTTCCCATCAAATATGACTCCTCCATCAATATACCCCTTAATTATCTGATTTCTTAACTCTTCCTCCTTCTCAAGCACTACCACTTTAATATCTCCTACATTTTTTAGCACCTGAATAAGATCCTCATTACCTCTGATCACTCCTAAAGTAATTCCATATTCATTAGTACCTGTATTACTTCCACCAAAAACAAAGCCAAATATTATAACAAAAATCAAGGGAAAAATAAGTGTAAAGAGAAAAGTAAAAGTATCTCTATAAAAACTTTTCATTCTATAAAATGCAATATTAATAAATGCTCTCATGTTACTTCCATATATTTATATTTTTTAATAGATATCAGCAAAAAGACTAAAGTATAAGCTATAGGAACTAAAATAGTCAAATATATAGGATATGGCGAAGGCATAATACCAAGTGTATCCCTTATGCCTGAAGCTAAATAAGTGATTGGATTAATAACAACAATCCACTTTATAAACCATGGCACATCATTTACAGGAAAGTAAATTCCACCAAGAAACTGCAATGGAAAATTAAGAATCTGCCCTATCACATTAGCTGAATTAGTATTTTTTGCTAATGCTGATATAAAAAATCCAAAGGTAGAAATGGTAAACATGGTAAGAAATACATAAAAAATAAAATAGAAAGAGAAAGGATTAACAGAACTCTTATAAATCACCTTCCCTACAAAGGAGAGAAACGAAATCTGAAGAATAAAGAAATAAAATCGTGAAAGAAAATAAGAGAAGAAGAAATTGAGAGTTGAAATAGGAGTTAACTGAAATCTTTTTAATATCTTTCCTTCCCTATACCATGAAAGTTCTTGACTAACTCCAAACAGTCCTGTAAAGAATATGGCAATTATAATCATACCTGGAAATATGAAGTCCACATATGAAAACCCCTTCTTGCTACCCAATATTTCACTTTTCACCTTATATTCATTAACTTTTGTCATCTTTTTTACAAACTCTAAATTCATCCTATCTATAATGCTTTTTACAACCATACTTGCAGATTGGGAAGAGATATTATGTCTTAAGGTATAAACTTTAATTGGTACAGGATTTACTGTAGCCCCAAACATTCTCATGGTAATATTTGAAATCACAAGAGAATCAAATCCTTCTGGGATTTCTATTATAAGCTTTGTCTTAGCTTTTTTCAAATCTTCAAGTATTTTTTCTTTTATTATAATATCCTTATAAACTTTCAAATTAAATATTTTATTTTCCCCTTTACTCAATTCATCAAATATATTGTATATAATATTTGAAAAATCTCCTGATTCATTTTTTATTAGATAGACATCAAAATTAACTCTTTTTACTTCGTATAAAGATGAAAAAATAGTAATAAGAATTATCATTAATAATACAGGAAATGCCAAACACCAAAATAAATAGTCTCTTTCCCTTATAGCAGATTTAAAAAAGTAAACCGAATTTTTTAAAAACATCATTCTTCTCTTAGCTGTCTTCCTGTTAGAGTTAAAAATACATCTTCTAAGTTTGGTTGTCTTATAATCTCGTTTCTAACTTTCACAGAACTATCTCTTGCAGTTTTTAAGAGAATATCAACAGTTTCAAGAACATTATTGGTTCTAATAATTAATCTTCCATGTTTTGGGTTATATACAAAATTCATATTAATACTTCTTAATTTATCAAGAAATCCATGATCTTCCTCTACATCTACCTCAATTATACTCTCTCCTCCTATACTTCTTATTAAATCTTCGGGAGTTCCCTCTGCAATTATTTTCCCATGATCCATAATACAGACCCAATCAGCTAAAAATTCCGCCTCTTCCATATAATGGGTTGTGAGAACTATAGTTTTCCCTTTTTTCTTAAGATCCAAAAGTAGATCCCATATACTTCTCCTTGCTTGAGGGTCAAGTCCAGTTGTTGGCTCATCTAAGAATAAAAGAAGAGGATCATTTATTAAAGCAAGTCCTATAGCAAGTCTTTGTCTCTGACCACCAGAAAGTTTATCTACATGAGCCTTTGCCTTATCTTTAAGATTTATATATTCTAAAACATCATCCACTTTTAATCCCTTTTTATAAAAACTTCTAAACATAGAAAGAGTTTCCTTTACTGAAAGATGAGAAATAAGTTGTGTCTCTTGTAAAGATACACCTATGAGTTCTTTTTCCTCTTTCCCTATTCTTTTAACATCTCTACCGAAAATATTAATCCTTCCACTATCTGGAATTCTTAAACCTTCAATAATTTCTAAAGTTGTAGTTTTTCCAGCCCCATTAGGGCCAAGAAGAGTAAAAATAGAACCTTGCTTTATTTTAAAGCTTATTCCATCTACCGCTTTTACATTTCCATAGTATTTTCTTAACTCTTCAACTTCAACGATAAATTTTAAAATATTCATGAAAATTATTATAACATATTTTTTTGAAGAGAAAAGATTAATTTTTAAGTAAATATTTAAAAATCAATACCTATCTCTGATATAATCTTTCTTAAATTTTCTTTTAATTTTTTACTTTCCTCTTCATCTAAGGGAAGAAAAGGCCTTCTCGTGTATCCCTTTCCTATGCCCCTAAATTCTAATGCCTTATTTAAAACAGGAATATTAGTACCATCATGAAGAGCGAGAGATAGCATTGTTTGCCTTTTTTGTAATTCTAAACATTCTTCATAATTCTTCTTTTTAAATGAATCATAAATTTTAACAAAAATCTCAGGAAATACTCCTCCTGGTCCTGTTACAGTTCCTTTTACTCCCATCATTAGACATGGAAAGAATGCTCTATCATATCCAGTAATTACAATAAAATCTTTTCTTGTATTATAAATATATCCTAAAATTGTAGAAAAATTTCCACTACTATCTTTTATTCCAACTATATTTTCAAATTCATTAGAAAGTTTAGATACTAAGGATATTGAAAGTTCATTTTTAGCTAAGGAGGGAATATTATAAAGATATATAGGAACGTCTCTAAATTCTTTTGCTATTTCCGCATAATAATGATAAAGCTCCCTTTCACTATAAGAGTAATAAAAGGGAGCTACTATTCCAACTCCATCTGCACCTACTTTTATTGCATGATCAATAAGCTCCATAGTATCTTTTAAATTAATAGTTCCACAGTGTGCAATTATGGTTAATTTTCCTTTATTTTCTTCTATTACAGTTTCTAAAATTCTTTTTCTTTCTTCTAAGGATAAAATTAAACCCTCTCCTGTAGTTCCACAAACAAATATTCCATTAACTCCCTTTTCTATTACAAAATTTACATATTTTCTTAACGAGACATAGTCAATAGATTCATCTTCATTAAAAGGAGTAGTATGAGCTACAATTATACCTTCAATAAGTCTCATTTTTAATACCTCCTCCTCTAACATTTTTTTTACTTGATTCTCTTATTATTAATTGAGGTTTTAAAATAACAATTTCATGGTCTTTTTTACCTTTTCCTTGTAATCTTCTTAATAAGAGTTGCGCTGCATTTACACCAATCAAATAAGTGGGTTGAGATATAGTTGTTAACGGACATTTTAAGATGGGAGCTAAATCAATTTCATCAAATCCTACAACTCCTAAATCATTGGGAATATTAATATTTAATTCTGAAATAGCTAATAATGCTCCCATTGTCATTACATTATTTGCAATAAAAAGGGCATCAATATTTTCTTTTAAAAGAAGTTTTTTAGCAGCTTTGTATCCTCCCTCTTGGGTATATTCTCCATTTTCTATAAAATCTTCTTTTATTGGTAGACCTGCCTCTTTTAACGCTTTTTTATACCCTTCTAATCTCTCCTTAGATGTCATTACACTTAATGGTCCAATTATTGCTCCTATATTTCTATATCCCTGCTCAATAAGATGCTTTACTCCTTCATATGCACCATAAATATTATCAATTATTACTGCATCTAATTTTACTTCTTCTATTAATCTATCTAAAAGAACAATTGGAATATTCTTTTTCAAATATTTAAAAATATGTTTGTGACTTCCCCCTGCTGGAGTTAAAATAATTCCATCTACTTTCTTTCCTTCTAAAACCTTAAAATATTCTTTTTCTTTCTCAATATTTTCATCACTATTACATAAAATTAGACTATAACCTATTGAGCTTAATGTATCTTCTATTCCTCTGACTACTTGTGTAAAAAAGGGGTTTGTTACATCTGTAACAATAAGTCCAATTACCTTAGTATATCTTTGCTTAGACCCTTTCACTTCCAAACTATAGCCAAGCCTTTTACATACTTCCAATATCTTAGCCTTTGTCTCTTCCTTAACATAACCTGATTCTTTTAAGGCTCTTGATACAGTTGCAACTGAAACTCCTGCCTCTTTAGCAATATCTTTTATAGTTATTCTTTTCAATTTTCCCCCCTTATTCATCTATAATAATTTTTAATTTTTCTATGTCTTCTTGATTTATTTTATTGATATTTACTTTTACTCTACAGATAGGCTTAAAGGGAATTCCTTTCATAGCTAAAAATATCTTACCTGAAAGAGGCCATCCATTTTCTAAAATCTCCCAATTTTTATTTATTATCCATTGATAATCTCTTGCACTCTCAATATCACCCTTAATAAATTTATCATACAATCTAATAAAAAGAGAAGGATAAATATTACATCCTCCCCCTATTACAACATTAATCCCTAAGGGAAGAGAAGAGAGATAAAGCAATTCATTTCCTTGTATAATGCAAATATCTCTTTTATCTAAAAGCATTAAATTTTTAATTATTTTTAACATATTATAAGAAGAATCTTTCATACCAATAAAATTTGGTAAATCTAAAAGCCTTCTGAATAAATTAGGAGTAATTGAATATGGTTCATATCCTTGAGGTTCATAAATAAAAAATGGTTTATTTAAAATTATATCAATTTCTTTAAAATAAAGAAATATTTCATCTTCTGAAGGTTTTATTTCTTTTGGAATAACTATAAAAACAGCATCTGAGCCCTCTTTAAAAGCAAATTCTGAAAGCTCTAAAGTCTCTTTTAAAGAATCACAGCCAGTACCGGGATATACTGGAACTTTTTTTTGAACAATTTCATTTATGACTTTAATAATTAATTTTTTTTCATCAAAAGATAAGGTATCTCTCTCGCCACTACTCCCAATAGGAAAGAGAGCAGAAATTTTCTGTTTTATTAACCAATTTATAAATAATTCTAAAGTATCTATATCAATTTCACAATTTTCTTTAAATGGTGTTAAGACAGGAGCAATAGGTCCTTTTAAATCTATATTTAGCATTTTAAAATTTCCTCCCTCCAAATTTCATATATCTTTTCACATTTATATTCTGGATACATTGATTCATCAAATAGAAGTATTAATCCCCTTTTTCCACCCTCTGTAACACTTATCATTCTTCTGATATAATCTATAAGACTTTCATCTTTACCTTTTGGCCAAAGGCCAAAATAACATTTTTTATTATCAATAATTTTTTTCATAACTTTGTAAAAATCATATATTTCTGGATTTCCTAAATTTATTGCATATACCTCTTCCAAATCTAATAAAATATCTAAGAAATATTCATTCTTTCCACAAAAATGAATAAATCCACCTTCAAAAGGCTCTAATGCCTTTTTTATATATGGAATTACAAATTCTTCTATATGTTTTGGAGAAATTAATGTTGCGCTATCTTCTGATATTCTTACTCCACCCTTTTTCATATAAATACCTCTTATTAATGCATGTCCATGATAACATTGATTTAATGGCTCCCCTATAGTATTTTTAAGAATTTTAGAAACCTCAATATAAACTTCTGTACATATATTAAGAAGATGATGGACAAAACTTGGATCATCATAAATTTCTAAGAATATATCGTCTCCATATACTAAATGAGCAATATCAAAAGGACCTTGTGTATCAGGAAGGTAAACATGAATCCATTGAGGTATGTTTTCTTTGAAATAAAGCATATAATCAATAGCTTTATTTACTATTTCTGAATTTTTTATATCAGGCATATCTAATCTTGATATTTCTTCTTTTGATAAATGTGATGTTAACCATGGAAATTTATCTTCAAAAACTTCATATTTTAAATTAAATATTGCAGGAATAAAAATAGTACCAAAGTTTGGACGAATACATATTGGAGCATCAAAGATACATGGAGCACATTCTTCAATTTCTTCTAAATAAGCGTATAACATTTTTTCTTTATCATAAAATTGTTCCTTCATATTAAAACTTTTTCCTATTACTCTCACATTCTGAGGTCTCCAGAATATTAAAGGTAAATAGTCAGCCGATTCTCCATTAATAACCTTAGAAATTCTTTCCTCCCCATCTGGAACTCTTACTATCTTCTTCTCTATTCTATTAATAATTTCATCAAACTTCATTTAAATTCCCCCCTCTTTCTAAAACCTCTTCCACTACTTTTATAAATGACAGAACTTTTTCATCTGGAGTTTCTTCATCAATATCAGCAAGAACAATATCGCAAGGGGAAAGCTCATAATATATCTTTAATATATCCTTTCTTATATCATTAATACTTTTATTTTTTAAATCTATAGGGCTATACATGACTGCTCTTCTTGCATCTGGAAATACCTCTTTAACTTTCTTCATGTCAGACATTATTCCCATATCTATATAACCCATCTTATCAATTCTTCTAAGAACATTTATATATGGGGTTACATCCCAATTACATGTATGTACTCCAAATCTTTCAAATTCCTTGGAAAGCATTAAATCATAAGGAAGAACAAATTTTTCATATTGTTCAGGAGAGATCATATTTACCACACAATTACTGACAGAAAATAGATTTACATAAAATCCAGATTTTCTCTGCCTTTCTTGAATAATTTTTGCTACATTAAGCATAGTATTAGCGATATGATTAAAAAGATGATGTACAAAATCTGGATCATCATACATATCTAAAAAAATTTCATAACCTCTTATTCTAAATGCATTATTTAGAATTCCTTGATAATTCAAATAACCATAAATTTTTCCATATTTTTTCTCAATAATATTCATTTGTTCAAGAAGCTGTATAACAGCAGGATTTTTATATAAATCAAAAGGTTTTAAATTTTCTATATCTTCTTTTGATAAATGACTACCAGGATAGAGATCAGGCCATCCATCTTTAAAATAAACTACTTTTAATCCATAGATAAGAGATATAAACATAGCTCCATGAACCCCAGAAATGGTGGCACAAGTCACTTCTATTCCATCCTCATATTGAGGGACAAAATAAGGAATCATGGGGAATAATTTATGTAAGTATTCTTTCATAATTACAAGAGTCTCATATCTATAAATAGGATCAAGATGCCATCTTTCTGAAAAATCAATACCTAATCTTTTATGAAACCATCTTGGAACAAACCCCATTGAGATTCTAAGATCTGGCTCATCTCCTACAAAAGGTTCCCTTGTTGCAGGAGCACTTATAGGAATATGATTTCTTAATCTATAATCGCCCATTAAAAATCACCTTCTCAACATATGATTGGGTATGAACATTACAATATCTGGAACATATGTCATTAAGAATAAAAATATAATCATAACGATAATCATGGGAAAAACCTCTTTTACTATTTCTCTTATAGGTGTCCCTGAAATTCCAGAAGTAATAAAAAGCAACATACCAAAAGGTGGTGTTAAAAGTCCAATCATCATATTAAAACATATTACTACTCCAAAATGAACAAGATCAATACCTAAGGCTTTTACTATAGGAAGCACCATGGGGAGAAAAACAAGTTGTATAGTAGATGTGTCTAAAAACATTCCTAATATTAAAAAGACAATGTTTATAATAAATAAAAATATGTGTTTATTTGTTGTAAGATTTAATACAAATCCTGCCACTGTTTCTGGTATATGTTCATTAGCAGCAATAAAAGAAAAAGCAAAAGCTGAACCAACTATTAGTCCAAGATTACCAGTAGTTTTTACTGTTTCCTTTATAACATTTAATAACTCCTTTAATCCCATTGATCTATAAATGAATAGAGAGGCTATTAATGAATAAAATGCAGCAATAGCTGCAGCCTCTGTAGGAGTTACTACACCTGTATAGATACAAGTTAACAATATTACTGGGGTTAAAAGTGCTGGAAATGCATCAATAGTAACTTTTATAAATTCTTTTAATGAATATTTTGGTCCTCTTGGATAATTTCTTTTATTTGCTATATATGCTACATATAACATTAAAATACCAGCAAGAAGAACCCCAGGAACAACACCACCTAAAAATAATGCACCAACCGATGCTCCAGATAATAAAGAGTATATTATCATTGGTATACTTGGTGGAAATGTAGGACCAATTACAGCAGATGAAGCGGTGATGGCACAACTGAAACCATCATCATATCCATCTTTTCTCATTGCTTCTATCTCCATAATTCCAAGTCCTGAAGCATCTGCAACTGCTGAGCCAGTCATACCAGAAAATATAAGTGATGCAAGTACATTAACGTGGCCTAATCCTCCCTTCCATCTTCCCACTAAGGTATTAGCAAAATTAAAAATTCTATCTGTTATTTTTCCAGTATTCATAACTAAAGCACTAAAAACAAATAAAGGTACACACATCACAATGATGTTATCGTATAATCTAAATGCCACAAAACTCACAATTTGTCCCACATTCAGCCCCTTTACCATCAGATAAAATATGGTAGCTGTCAACATCCCTAAGGAAATAGGAATTCTCAGAATAAAAATTAGTACAAAAATAATAAATGGAACAAAGACAGCTAAACTCATAATTTATTTTTACCTCCCAGAATTTTCATACTCTCTGTTTATAATCTTTTTAATATTCTTAACAACTTCTAACATTAAATGGCCTGTTATTAAAATAATTGACACTAAGAAGGGCATAAATCCAATATGTAATGGTATTAATAATGCAGGAGTATATGAAGTATTGTACCCTAAAATATATTTGTAAGAAGGATAAATAGCTATTATAAAAGCAGATGATAAAAGTAAATTTCCTATACAATTAATAATTAGTTTTCCTTTAGGAGAGAATTTTTCATATATTAGATCAAATGTAACATGTTCTTTTCTCCGTGTAGTATAACAAGCTCCTAAGAGTGCAGTCCAGACGTAAAATAATTGACATATTTCATAAGACCAACTTATAGGATAATTAAAAAAATATCTTGAAAATATTTCAATTACAAAAACTGATAACATAATTGTAAAAGTTATAACAGGAATATATATTTCTATAATATCCAACAAGATTTTACCTAATTTCTTTATCTTTCCCATTTTTAATATCCCTCCCCAAAATAAGAGCCCCCTTATAATTAGGGGGCTCTTTTTATCATCTTTATATTATCTTACTTAGCAAGTGCTTGAACTTCTTCATAAAGTTTCATATCCCATTTCCCAGATATATCTTTATTTTCTAAATATACTTTTAATACAGCTTCTCTGAATGCATTTACGTCAGGTCTAATAATTATTAGACCCTGTTGCTTAAAGAAATCAAGAAGTTCTTTTTCTCTTTTAAGATTAGTATTATCACAATATCTTCTTGCAGTATTTACAGCATAAAGAAGTTTCTTTTGTAAATCTGGACCTAAATCTTGCCAAATTTTTTCATTTATAGTAGGCCATACAGAGTCTACTAAATGACCTGTGAGAATGATATATTTAGTAACTTCATAGAATTTTGCATTATAGTCTGTAGGTAGTGGATTTTCTTGGCCGTCAATGGTTCCTGTTTTTAAAGCAAGATATACTTCTCCAAAAGCAAGAGGTGTTGGATTTGCTCCAAGAGCTTTTCCTAAGAATAGCCATGCAGGAGTATTTGGCATTCTTAATTTTACCCCTTTAAGATCTTCAGGTCTTCTGACTACTCTTCCAATATCTCTTAAATTTAAATGTCTTGTTCCGAGATAAAATGCTGCAAGAGGTCTTGCATTTATTTTTTTAGCAATTGTTTCAAATAATTTCTTACCTATTTCACCATTTAATACTCTTGTCATATGAGTATAATCTTTAAATATATATCCAGCTGTAAACATTGATGCTTCTGGTACTTTATCTGCAACCCATGCTGCAGACATATAACACATTTCTAAATCTCCTCTAATTACCGCATTACAGTCTTCCCCTTGACCATATAGTGATCCTGAATGGAATACATCTATAGTTATCTGTTTATTTGTTAATTTTTCTACTGTATCTTTTAGAATATAAAGAGCCTCAGTATGAGCATCACCAGGAACACTAACAGTTGAAAATCTCAATTTGAATGTCTTAGGAGCAGCAATAGAACCTGAAATAAAACATATAAAAATGGAAATTAATAAAAGACTAAAAATCTTCTTATTCATTGATATCCTCCTTCCCTATAGGATTTTTATAGAATATTTGATTAAATTTACTAATTTAAATTATCACCTCCTAATTTATAAATTTGGAGAATAAAAATTTATCTTACATCTTTTGTCATTATAACATGTAATTATACATATGTAAAATTTAAAAATTACATAAGATATTTTCAATAATATTAAAGTAATCAAATTTAGCAGAAAAAATGGTATAATTAAATAGATATAAAGCCCAATAAATTTTATAAATACACAAAATTTTCAAAATGTATTGAGAGGTGATTTAATGGTTCCTCTTGACATTGTTGAATTTGAAATAACTACTGAATGTAATTTTAGATGTATCCATTGTTATTGTAATGCTGGGGAGAAAGATGATGATGAGCTAAACTTTGATGAGATAAAGAACTTAGTAATTCAAGCAAAAGAATTAGGTATATATGAGTTAGATTTAGTAGGTGGTGAACCCTTAATACATCCTAAAATATTAGACATAATAGCTTTTGCAAAAGATATAGGTCAAAAGATATTAATAAATACAAATGGATCCTTGATAACAGATGATTTTGCAAAATCTCTAAAGAAAGTTTACCCTGAACTTATTATAGGTGTTTCCTTAGATGGTTCAGAGCCAGAAACTAATGACTTTATAAGGGGAAAAGGAAATTTTGAAAAGGCAATAAAGGGAATTGAAATTTTAATTAAGAATAATTTTTCAGTATCTATTTTACACATAATAAACAAGATTAACTGGTTAAAATTTGAAAATATAATAAAACTTGCAAAAGAATTTGGTATAAGAAATATTTATGTGGATAGATTTATTCCAGTGGGCAGGGGTGAGATTTTTGCAAATTATTTAGATATGAGAGACGAAGAATGGGCAGAAGCAATATTGTATGTGAGAGAAATTGTCAAAAAATATAGAAAGAAAATTAATTTTTATGTAGAAGAATCTATATCAGGTAAAACATGTTCAGCAGGGACTACCCATGTATCTATTCTTGCAAATGGTAATGTTGTTCCTTGTGGCCACTTAAGATTTGATAGTAAATATTATTTGGGAAATATAAGAGAAAAAAGATTAAAAGATATATTATATTCTATTAATTTAAATAAAATTTTTAAAAGCTCAAAATCATGCCAAAATTGTGAATTGAAAAATTATTGTAATGGAGGATGTAAAGCTTATCAAATAATTAAAAATAAAGAGAATGATACACCTATTTGTTTGATAAATAGAAAAAAATTGCAACCTTCATATTAAAAAATTTGTATTATATAATAGATTATGGGTGATATTTCATATTATTTTAAGATTTATGGAAAAGAAATTTATAGTTATTTAAGAAGACTTATTGGGGAAGAAGAGACTGCAAAAGACCTTCTCCAAGAAACCTTCTTAAGAGCATTAAAAATTTCTTTGGAGGATAAAACTGCAAAATCATATCTATATAGAATAGCTCACAATTTAGCTATGGATTATTTTAGAGAAAGATATCATTTTAGGGAAACTAATTTACCTCAAAAAGAGGAGGAAGAACCTGAAAAGATTATTGAAAACATGGAGATTTGGAAAATTTTAAATCCTATTGAAAAGAGTATTCTTATTCTTCACTATCAAGAAGGATATTCCTATAAAGAAATTAGTGAGAAGCTTGGTATACCTTTAAATACAGTTAAAAGTCATGTTTTCCGAGGTAAAAAAAGGATATATAATTATATAAAGGGAGATGATCAATGTGGATTGTAAAGAATTTAGAGAAAAATTATTTTTATATCCTGAAGTAGATGATGATTTTTATAATCATTTAAAAACATGCTCTTATTGTAGAGAAGAATTTTATAACTTGTTAAGAATTGAGGAAAAAATGAAGATTCCAATTTTGCAAGAAGAAATAGATTTTGAATGGGAAAGAATACAGAAAAATATCTATAGAAAAATTACATTTGAGAAACTGAAATATATAATTTTCATAAGCATCCTAACTTTTTTAGGCAGTTTTTTATCTTATATATTTTTTATTTTTATTTATTTTAAGTTAAATCTTTATTTAATCTTCCATGGAATAAGCATTATTCTAAAAGAAATTTCATACTCCTTTTTACCTATTGTTATAACCTGCATAGTTCTAATTGCAGTAAAAAATGAGTTAAGTACTAATATTTATAAAAATGAACATAAATAAAGAAAAAGAAAGAATAATTGGTTTTTTAAAAGAAAAACTAATAGAAGAAAAAAAAGATGGATATGTGGTAGGAGTAAGTGGAGGAATAGATTCTGCAGTTGTCTCTTATCTTTTAAAAGAAGCAGTAGGAAAAGATAAAGTCTTCGCTCTTATCATGCCAGAAATGGAATCTGAAATTTCATCTAAGAAGGATGCATTGTTAATTGTTAAAAGTCTTGGAATTCCTTATAAAGTATTTTCTCTTACAAAAGCATTATGGATATTAGGAGTATATAAAAGTATTCCTTTATGGCTTATCCCTTTTAAAAGATTAAAAAGAAAAGTAATAAGGTATTTATATAATGAATATAGCAAGATTTTAGAGAAACCAATTTTTTTTGCTTTAAAAGATAAAATAGATGTTAGATTAAATTGGTTCTATGAGGGTATTGCATATTATAGAATAAAGCATAGATTAAGAATGATAATTCTATATTTCTTTGCAGAAAAAAAGAATTATTTAGTTGCTGGGTGTAATAATCTTTCTGAAACATTGATTGGATATTTTGTTAGATTTGGTGATGATTCTTGCGATGTAGCTCCTATATCTCATCTTTATAAAACAGAATTGATAGAGCTTGCTAAGGTTTTGGGAGTTCCTAAAAAAATAATAGAAAAAGCACCATCTCCAGATCTTTTACCTGGTATTACTGATGAATTTTCATTAGGAATTGATTATTACACCTTAGATAATATTTTAAAGAATTTTGAGGCAGGAAAAGAGCCTTCACAATTAAAGGAATATGATATAAAATTAGTAAATCTTATTTATGAACAATATATGTGGACAAAAGAACAAATTAAAAAGCCATTAAAATTGTTAAGAGAATAAATAAGCTATGTATTTTGGAAATTTAGAAGAAGGAGAAGTAATAAAAAGAGAAAAAAGATTTAGATTATATGTAAGTTTTAAGGGAAAGACAGGACTTGTTTACCTACCTAATCCAGGAAGACTTGAGAATATAATTTATAAAGGAGCAAAAATTTTTTTAGAAAGTAAAGAAAATGGAAGAAGAAAAACAAAATGGGAGGCAGTTTTGGGTTTAGATAGAGAAAATTATGTATATTTAAATTCCATATTAGCAAATAAGATATTTTATGAAAATCTTAAATTCTTTCCTATAAAAGTAAAAGAATTAAGAAGAGAATTTGTTTTTAATGGAAGTAGATTTGATTTTTTAATAAATAATAGAATACTCGTAGAAGTAAAGTCAGTAACCTTAGTGAAAGATAATATTGGATTATTTCCTGATGCTCCTACAAAAAGGGGAGCAAGACATATGAAAGAAATGGCTAAATGGTATTTTGAAAAATGGGTTATTTTTGTTGTTCAAAGAAATGATGCTAAGGTAGTAATGCCAAATAAAGATATGGATCAAAATTTCTTTGAAAGTATTAATTATTTAAAAGAAATGGGAGGAGCCTTTTTTGCTTTTAATTGTAGAATAAATACATCAGGAATATTTTTTAGTGATTTTATTGATGTTAAGATATAAAAATTTAATACAAAAGTTAAGAAATATTGAGGAACAGGCTAAAGATTTAGTTGAAGAAAGAATTAATGAGTTTAAAAATCTTGGATTAAATGGAACAGAACTTGATTTATTTTCTGAACTTTGTTTTTGTGTGTTAACTGCAAACTTCTCAGCACGTGGTGGTATAAAGGCACAAAATAATATTGGAAAGATTAAATTCGCTAATTTATCCTTAGAAGAATTATATAATGAGCTTTTAAAAGTAGGTCATAGATTTGCATGGACACGAAGCAAATATATAGTAGAAAATAGAAGTCTTATTAGAAAATTAAAGGATATATTGAAATTACCAACTTTTGAGGGTAGAAAAATATTGGTAAAATCTGCAAAAGGTATAGGATGGAAAGAAGCAAGTCATTTTTTAAGAAACACTGGAAAGATGAATGTTGCAATATTAGATAAAAATATATTAAGAGTTCTTTATCATGAGGAAATTATAAAAGAAATTCCTAAAAATTGGACAGAGAAAAAGTATTTATATATAGAAAATATTTTTTTTGATCTTTCTAATGAATTTGGAAAAACACCAGGAGAAACAGATTTATATATTTGGTATTTAATAAAGGGAAAAGTTGAGAAATGAAGTAAGGGAGGTGTAATATGGAGAGTTTGGTATACTTTTTATCTCTGAGGGCAGAAAATGAAAATCAATCTTTATTAAGAAGATTGAAAAATTTAACAAGAATATTGTTAGATGAAAGGCTAAATAAGGGTGATTTAGTTGCAATAAAACTTCATTTTGGAGAGCCTGGGAATCATGCTTTTATTCGTCCTATATTTGTAAGACAGGTTGTAGAAGCTGTAAAAGAGATGGGAGGAAAACCATTCTTGACTGATGCTAATACTTTATATAAAGGAATGAGAAGTAATGCTGTAGACCATTTAGAATCTGCAATTTATAATGGTTTTTCTTACTCTTCTGTAGGGGCTTCCATCATAATTGCAGATGGAATTTATGGAGATTATTTTAAAGAAATAGAAATAAACCTGAAAAATTTTAAAAAAATAAGGGTTGCTGGAGCTATACATGATGCTGATTTTCTTTTATCTCTTACTCATGTAAAAGGACATATAGGCACCGGTCTTGGAGGTGCTATTAAAAATGTGGGAATGGGATGTGCCCCAAGGTCTGGGAAACAAATGCAACACGCACAATTTAAGCCTGACCCAAATTCTTCTCTTTGTATTGGATGTTCAAGATGTGTGAATCATTGCCCCACAGGTGCATTAAATTTAGTTAATAAAAAAGCAGTTTTAGTACATCCAGAAATATGTATAGGTTGTGGTGAATGTGCAGTGGTATGTCCTACTTCTGCAATAAGAGTTCTTTGGAATGAATCTGCTATTGGACTTCAAGAAAAGATGGTAGAGTTTACTTACGGAATTTTAAAACAAAAACAGCCTAAATATGCATTTATAAATTTTGTATTAGATGTTTCACCAGATTGTGATTGTGCCAGTTGGCATGATGCAAATATTGTTCCTGATGTTGGTATATTAGGAAGTCATGATATAGTTGCTATAGATCAGGCTTCAGCAGATCTTATAAATCAACAGATTGGTTTAGAAAATACCGCTTTAAGTGAAAATTTAAAGCCCTTTGAGGATAAAATAATAGCAATTCATCCTTCTATTAATTGGAGGGTACAATTAGAATATGCTGAAAAAATTGGTTTAGGTAAAAGAAAATATAAATTAAAGAAAATTTAAAAGGGGGATTTCCCCCTTTTAAATTTTATCCGCAAGAACTACAATTTTTTGAAGAACATGTTGAACAGTTAGAGTTTCTTCCATTAATCCCTATTGATGAAAAAATAGAGATTAACTTTCTTACATTTTTACTTCCACAAAAAGGACATTCTATCTCTTCTTCTTTAAAAGTAAGTTTTTCAAAGATTTTTTGGCAATCTTGACATTTATATTCATATATAGGCATTAGTATCACCTCTGAAATATCTTAAGTATTCTTTTAAAATTATCCCACAAAGATACTTTTTCTTCAAGAATTTCTTCAGGAATATCCAAATTAAATTTTGTTAAAACTTCCACAATATCAGACTTTAAAATTTCTTTATCTCTTGGATTTATATTTTCTATAAAACTCTTATACATTAATCCGATGGCAGAGATAGGAGAAATTCTAAATTCTAATGCAACACCATTCTCAAAATGTATAAGTTCAGGGAAAAATGTTGAAGAATTTATATTTTCCAATTTTTCCATTACAAATCTCTCTCCAAATCTTTCTTTTTCCCTTTGAAGAATTTCATTAAAGGCATAAAGATATGTGGTCTCATCTTTCTCTTGTTTCAAAATGTGCTCTAAACCAACTTCTAAATTATTTAGTTTTTTTAAAAAGTTTGTTATTAAATCCCCTTTAATTATATCTCCATGCTGAGGAAGGATTAGTTCTGGAAGTGGATCTAATCTTCCAATTTTATCTACTGCTAACTTTAGTGCTTCTTTAGATGGTATATATATTTGATGGAAAAGTTTTATTCCTTCCCAAGATTCCTCTTTTGCAAATATATCTTCATCTTTCTTTGTTATTAATCCTCCTAAAAGATCTCCTGAGAAAAGGGTTCTTTTTGTAGAATAATAAATCATCCATGCTCCTCTAAAATGACAAAAGGGGGTTGGAATAAATTGAAAGGAATGTCCTGTTCTAAGAATTAATTTTTTATTTGGAAAATATTCAATTGCTTGAAATCTATTCTCATTTAAACCATAGGTTCTTACCAATCGCCATGTATCTTCTGAAGAAATAAGAATAGAGTTGGAACTTATACTCATAAGCCCAGGAACCGAAGATGTGACATCAGGATCTTGGTGATTCACATATATAATATTCAAATTTTCTGCTCCTCCTATTAAATCTTTAAGAGTTAAAACTAAATCATTAAAAAATATAAGAGGAACAGGATCAATTAATAGATTAATCTTATTACCATTATTAGAAAGTATTAATAAATAGCTATTTGATACAAAAGGCCTTTCTGAAGTTTGAATTAAATATAAATCTTTTAAAATTTCATATACTTTTAACATTTTTCTCCTCCTAAATTTATAAAGGTAATTTTATAGGTTCTTTTCTCTCATATGATAGATAGGCAGCAATAGCAACTTCCATTGCTTTATATCCGTCATATCCTGTAACAGGCGGATATTTATTCTCCATAATACTATCCACAAATGCTGATATTAAACCATAATCCATATTGCTTCCCCAATTTTCATATGTTATTATTCTACCCTCCTCATTATAAAAAACAATATTTTGTGCAAAAACATCTAAGAAAATTGTTCCTCTTGTTCCGATTATCTCTATGGTTACATCTCCCCATGTGGGAAAAATGTTAGGTCTTGACCATGAAGGATCTAAAGATACAAAGGTTTCATCTCCTAATGTCATAAGTAATATTCCACAGTCATCTATATTTATATTTGGATGAAGTCTTGAGTCAATCTCTGCATAAACACTTGTAAATTCTTTACCTGTATACCATCTTATTAAATCAACGACATGTACAGTATGATCCATAATAGCCCCTCCTCCAGCTTCTTCTTTATCTATAAACCAGCCACTTGGCATTTTTCCATGGTTGCTTGATCTTATTGCAAGAATCTTTCCTAATACATTACTTTCAATAAGTTCTTTTACTCGGTATGCTGGAGGAGCAAATCTCACAGGAAATGCGGACATTAAAAAAATTTTATTATTTTCAGAGGCTAAAAGCATCTTCCTCCCATCTTCAATAGATGTTGCTAAAGGTTTTTCACATAAGACATGTATTCCAAATTCTGAAGCTTTTATAGTCAAAGGCATATGATTTTTATTAGAAGAACAAATAATAACCCCATCTATTTCTTTTAACAAATCCTCGTAAGAAGAATAAAATTTTGTATTATAATTTTGAGCTATAATTTTACCCCTTTCTTCATTTTCATCCCATATACCAATAAGTTTTGCATTAGGATTATTCAGCACACAATTTATATAGCTAAAAGCGTGCATATGTGCAAAACTTGCCATTCCTATTCTAACCATTTTCTTTACCTCCTTATCTTAGGGAAATAACCCTATCTTTTTCAATAGACTCTAAGCATTTAATTGATATTTCTAAAGCTTTATATGCATCATATACATTTACAATTGGATCTTTATTGTTTAATATACAATCAATAAAATGCTTGATCTCTTTTGTATATGGATCCTCTCTTAAAGGACTTTCAGGATATGCAACACCTTCTTTTTTCTCCTCTATGATTTTTGTATTAAGTTTAAGAGGTATACTTTTTCTACTATCAAATTCTAAAATTCCTTTTTCTCCTGATATTTCATAAGCCATAAAGAAAGGTTCAGCATGGGCCCAACTACCTTGCACATGACTTATTACTCCAGAAGAATGTCTTAAGATTACCAAAGCATAATCTATATGATCGTAACCTCTAAATGCTAATCCCTTTGCATATATTCTCTCCACATCACCAAATGTCCATCTTGCAAAATCAAAATCATGAATAATCATATCTAACACTACTCCACCGCTCATTTCAAAATTAGCATACCAATCCTTCATTCCTATTGGAAACGTTCCAGCCCTTATAAAATTTGCAACTCCAACTTTCCCTAAGGTTCCTTTTTCTATCATATTATGAGCTATTTCATATTGAGGGAAGAATCTTAAGACATGTCCTACAAAAAGTTTTCCTCTTGTTTTTTCCAAAGTTTCAATGATTTCTTCTCCTTCTTTTAAATTTCGTGCTAAGGGTTTTTCACATATAACATTTTTTCCTTCTTTTAATGCAAAAATAATAAGATCTTTATGAAAAGGAGTAGGATAGCAAATATCTATGAGTTCTATTTCTTGATCTTTTATAAGTTCATATGGATTTTTATAAAATTTTATGTTGGGGAATGATAATTCTTGATATTCATCTGCTATTGCTAAAATTTGAGTTTCTTTAATATTTGCATATGCATTACAATGAACCCTTCCCATAGTCCCATAACCAATAACCCCAACTTTAATCATTATTTCACCTCCATTAGTTTACTATCTTGATTAATTATAAATCCTTTTATTTTAAAAAACAACATAAAAATGTTATAATTAATTATCTTTTTAAAGAAAGGAGGATGTTCTTTTAATTTGATAAAGAGAAAAACTGCTTTTTTAGTCCTCCTTTTAATATTTTTGTTAATTTTAATTTTTATAATCCCAGGTTGTACTCCTCCAGGAATACCAGCACCAGGCTAATTAGATGAAATGCCCATATTGTAATACTAAAAATCCTCAAAAGGCAAAGTTTTGTTTTAATTGTGGAAAGCCTCTTAGAATAGATATAGAGGAAGAATTAAAAATTGCATCTATTTTGGTTTTAGATTTAAAAGGATATAGTAAAATCTTATCAAGATTTGGGGCGGATGAAACTGCTGAATTCATTAAAAAATTATTTAGTGTATTTAAAGGTGAAATAGAAAAATATAAAGGAAAGGTAATAAAGCTTCTTGGTGATGGTATGATATGTGCTTTTGGTATCCCTATTTCTCTTGACGATTATGTAGATAGGGCAATATTATCCGCTCTTTCAATCTTAGAAAAGATTAAGGAATTTCAAAAAGATTTTCCAGAAATTTCTATAAAAATTGCAATATCATGTGGAAAAGTTTGGCAAGGATTTCTTGGTGGTGAGATAGATTTAGTAGGTGAACCAATAAATATTGCTGTTTATCTTCAAAATTATTGTCCTCCAAATAATATAATAACTACTAATGAAGTTCTCAGTTATACATCTCATAAATTTAAATTTGAGAAAATTGGAAGATTTAATATTCAGAAATTGGAGAAAGATATTGATGCGTATCTAATATTAGGGAAGGGGAGGGGAGGGAAAAAACTAAATCAACTTTTTATTGGAAGAGAGAAAGAGCTAAGGCAAATTGAGGAGATACTAAAAAATGTAAGAGATAAAGGAGTTTCTATAATAATTGAGGGAGAAGAAGGTGTTGGAAAATCAAGATTAATTAAAAAAATTAGGGAGAGATTAGGCAAAAAATTTATTTGGTATAAAGGAAGAGCCCTATCTTATACCTCTAATTTTTCATATTATCCCATTCTTGAGATTATTAAAGATTTATGGGATGTAAAGAATGATAAAGAGTTTGTAGAAAAGATAGATGAAAAAATAAAAGAGATATTTATAGGAAAAGAGACTATTATTCCTCTTGAATATTATAAATCTTTTTTAAAAAACTTATTGTTTATTTCTAAGGATGAATTTTGGGAACAATGGGATCAAAACTCAAAAGAGCAATTTTTAAAAATTCTTCTTGAAGAAATTTTTGTACATAGTCTTAAAAAGAGAAAGAAACCTATAGTATTCATTATTGAAGATATTCATTGGGCAGATCTTTCTACATTGAAGATATTAAAAGATATAATTTTAATAAAGGATTTATTCCCTATATCTTTTATTTTAACTGTAAGAAAGAATTATAAGAATATTACTAAAAATTTACCTATCAATCTTTTGATTTCTCTTTCTCCATTAAATATGGAAGAGTCAATAGAACTTTTAAAACAAATGAATCAAGATATAAATATAGAGGATGCGAGAAAAATTGTTGAGAAATTTGGAGGAAATCCTTTATTTTTAGAAGAAATTTCAAGAATTATAAAGGAGAAAAGGGTTTTAGAAAATGAAGAAGTATTAAAAATTATTCCTGAGAGTATTCAGGGAATTATTCAAAAAAGAATAGATTCCTTAGATTATTTGTCAAAAATGGTTCTTCAATGGACAAGTATATTAGGAAGAAAATTTTCTTTAAAAGATCTTTTAATGTTTTCTGAAGGAAAGGTAAATATTAAAGATATTAAAAAAACTCTTATGAAACTTCAAAGATTGAATTTTATAAGAAGAGATAAAGACAGAAACTTTTCTTTTCACCATGTTCTTATTCATAATGTGATTTATGAGTCAATCCCAAGATCAAAAAGAAGAAAACTACATATAACTGTTGCAGAAAATTTAGAAAGAGAAAAAAGGAATATAAGAGATATTGCATATCACTATTCTCAAGCAGAGGATCCAAGAGCTATTGATTATCTTTTTTCTTTAGCAAATATGTCTTTTTCTAATTCGTCATATGAAGAGACTTTAAATCTTTGTGAGGAAATAGAATATTTAATAAATAAGAAATTTGAGAAAAATGAAAAAATACTAAAATATGTATATTTATTAAAAGGTGAATGCTATTTAATTTCGGGTTCCTTAGATGAAAGTATTAAATTATTTGAGAAATCTCTTAAATATGTAAATACAAAAGAAGATTATGCTGAGATATTAAGAAAGATTGCATGGTGCTATAACAGAAAAGGAGAGTTGGAAAGGTCCTTAGCTATTTTAGAAGAAGGAGTAAAATTAACATGCGAAAAGAAGTCTAAAATATATGGAAATATTATTGCAGATATGGCATGGATCCTTTATAGATTAGATAAAACAGATTCCGCCATAAATTATTTAAAGGAAAGTTTAGAAATTCTTCAAGAAGAAGGAGATGAAATTTCAATTTCTAAAACATATAACAATTTAGGGGTTATTTTATGGAGTATTGGGGACTTAAAAACATCCTTAGAGTATCAAAAAAAGAACTTAGAATTATCAAAAAGAATTAAAGATCCTATAAAAATATTTACTTCATATAATAATATTGGGCTTGTATATGAAAGTATGGGGGAATTAGAAAGAGCAAAGGAATATTACGAAGAAGCATTAAATTTATGTGAGAAAATTAAATATCGTTTAGGAATTGCACACTCAATGTGTAATTTAGGAAATTGCTATTTCAAGCTTGGAAATTTGGATATAGCGGAATATTATATAAAGAAGGCAATTGAAACTTGGAAATCTTTAAATATAAAAGAGTGGCTTCCACTTTCTCTAATATATCTCTCAAATATAAAGCTTAGAAAAAATGAGATAAATGATGCTGAAAAGATTTTGGAAGAAATAAAAAATTTCTCTGAAGATATTAAAGATTTAACAGAGGAAAAACTATGTAAGAGAAATTTAATTTATATTGATTTCCTTAAAAGAAAAAATATAGGGGAACCAGTTGATGATCTTATTGAACCACTACTTTATATATGGAATTATTTAAAAGGGAAGAATGATATTGAGAATATGGCAGATACTGCAGTTTTTTTAGCAGAAATTTATAAAGAAATAAAAGATGTGGAAAAATTCAATTTCTTTATTAACAATGCTCTTTCAGTATATAAGGCACGGAATTTTGTAAAGGAGATAGAACGTATCAATGAAATTAAAGGAGAAATGGAAAGAATCCACTGAGAGAAAAAATATTTATAAATTAATATTCTTATTAAGTCTTGGGAATATTGGTTTTTCAGTCTTTTCAGCTTTTAGAAATTTTAATCTTATATTCTTTATAAATAAATTTACTAACTCAAAAACTCAAATTGGATTCCTTATGTCTATAATAAGTTTTGCGGGTATGATTGTTCCACCTCTTATTGGAATGCTAACTGATAGATTGATAGGAATAATAAAGTATAGAAAATATGTTCTTATTTTTGGATTATTATTATTTATATTATCTCTTACATTCTTAGAAGGTACAAAAAATTTAAAATCTCTTTATATAAATTTAACATTAGTCTCTATATTTTTCTTTGCAAGTCTTATACCTTTTCAAAGTTTAGTTCCTAATATTATTCCTAAAAATTATTTTGCAAAAACAAATGGAATACTTAACTTTATGTCATATATTGCTCAAGGAATATTTATTGTTTTAATTTTGTTTCTTCATAGTGATACCGCAAGATTTTTATTAATATATCTTGGAATTTTTATATCAATTTTTTCAATTCTTTTTATCCCTGAAAATAAAGAGGAATTTAAAGAAAATGAAAGAAATTCCATAGATTTTAATTATTTTAAAGGAAGATTATGGGTAAAACTTTTTGCTCTTCAGTGGTTTATTTGGTATGGAATTTCTTCTATAGGATCTTTTATTTTACTCTTCTTTCAAGATGCATTATCAGCATCTTTAAAAGATTATATAATTGCTCTTGGTATATTTGGGATAATCTCATGGATAGTTTCTATACCTATAGGGTTTATTGCAGATAAATATTCAAAAGAGAAGTTGACTGCTATTGGTCTTGGATTGTTAGCTGGTAGTGGGATATTATTTTCTCAAACATATAGATTAATCCATACTTATCCACCTTTAATCCTTTATGGAATAAGTCTTAGTTTATTAACCATTGTTCCATATAGTCTATTATTAAGTTATATACCAAAAGAAAAAGCTGGAGGTTTTGTAGGAATAAATAATCTGATAGTTTCTTCTTCACAGACACTTTCTTATTTTCTTTCAGGGTTAGTTATTGATTATGGAAGTTATCGGGTAAATTTTCTACAAGCTACCTTAGCTTCTATGATAGCACTACTTATTTTGAGAAGAATTGATAATTCCTCTTAATTCACCTCTTATCAATTCTTTAAAACTTAAGATTTTCTCTAAGGAATATCTCTCTTTTGTTCTATATTCAAAATTTAATGTTTTTTCTGTATTGAATTGTTGTAGAAAAATGGGAACATCTCCAACAATCTCTTTTATTTTAAGTAAATCTTCTTCTTCTATTAATTCTGGGACTAATGTAATTCTTATTTCAAAATCTACTTTATATCTTTTTAAAACCTTTATACTTTCTATGAGATTTTTATAATATTTTTGAGCCAACCTCTCTTCAAGTCCAATGGCTTTTGCATAATTTTCTTTTGAACTTTTAAAATCTAATGCAACATAATCAATTAGTCTTCCCTGTATCACTTCTACAAGAATATCAGGTCTACTTCCATTTGTATCTAATTTTATTAGAAGCCTTCTTTTTTTTAATTTAAATAAAAATTTAGGAAGATCTTTTTGTAAAGTTGGTTCACCTCCAGTTATTACCACTGAATTTATTATTTTTCTTCTTCTTTCAATCTCCTCTATTATCTCCTCCTCACAAAATAAGCTCTTTTTCCTTGTTGAAATTAATTCAGGATTATGGCAAAATGGACATCTAAAGTTACACCCTTGTGTAAATATTACAAAAGATATCCTTTTAGGATAATCTATAAGACTAAAACCCTGGTAGCCTGAGATTTTCAATATTTCTTCTCTCCTTTATTGATAAACTAAAATATTTTCTAAGTCTGAATTCTTCTTGCTTGCCCTTGTTCCAGCTTTTAATTGGCCTATAATATCCAACAATTCTTGAGTAAATCTCAGTTTCCTTTCCACAATAAGGACAATTTTTTTTCTCTCCTTTTATATAACCATGTTCAGGACATATACTAAATGTAGGAGTAATTGTAAAATATGGAAGACGATAATTATAAGATATTAATCTAACAGCTTCTTTAACTAAATCTATATTATCAATGGCTTCTCCTAAATAGATATGAAGAACAGTCCCTCCAGTATATAAGCTCTGAAGTTTATCTTGATGCTCTAAGACCTCAAAGGGATCATGAGAATAATTAACAGGAAGTTGGGTAGAATTTGTGTAAAAAGGCGCTGTTTCTCCAGAAGTATATATATCTTTGAACTTCATTTTATCAATATATGCTAATCTGTAGGAAGTACCTTCTGCTGGTGTTGCTTCAAGATTGTAAAGATTATTAGTTTTCTTTTGATAGTTCAATAATCTTTCTCTCATGAATTCTAATACCTTTATAGCAAATTCTCTTCCAGCAGAACTTTCTATCCCTTCACCTAAAAAATTCATACATGCTTCATGCATTCCTATAATACCAATAGTTGAAAAATGATTTCCCCAATATTGTCCTGTAAATTCGTAAACTCCAGAAAGATAATATTTGGAATATGGATATAAGTTTTTATGTGTTAAATCTTCAAGGACATGTCTTTTTATTTCTAAGCTTTCCTTTGCTAAGTCCATAAGAAAGGCTAATCTTTCAAAAAATTCATCTTCATTTTTAGATAGATATCCTAATCTTGGCATATTAATAGTGACTACACCAATGCTTCCCGTTAGTGGATTGGCTCCAAATAATCCTCCTCCTCTATGTTTTAATTCATCTACATTTTTTCCAGTTATATTTAATGAGATACTTAATGCCCTTTGTCTTACAAGAGAATTATCCAATCTCAGTCTACAGCACATTGATCTTACATCAGAGGGGTCCATATCAGAATTTACAAAATTTGAAAAGTAAGGTGTTCCATATTTTGCTGTCATTTCCCAAAGCTTAGTTAAATTTGATTTTTCCCAGGGAAAATCCCTGGTTATACTATATGTTGGTATAGGGAAAGTAAATATTCTTCCATTGGCATCTCCTTCTAACATTACTTCAGCAAATGCTTCATTGAGAAGATCCATTTCTCTTTGAAATTCGCCATAGGTTGCATTTTTTCTTTCCCCTCCAATAATTACTTTTTTATCTTTTAAATCGTTGGGGACTACAAGATCAAAACTTAAATTTGTAAAAGGTGTTTGAAATCCTGTTCTTGTAGGTATATTAAGATTAAAGATAAATTCTTGGAGGGCTTGTTTTATCTCATTATAAGATAAATCATCATATGCAATAAATGGAGCTAAGAAAGTATCAAAATTTGAAAAAGCTATTGCCCCTGCCGCTTCTCCTTGAAGGGTAAACATAAAATTTACAATTTGTCCTAAGGCGGTTCTAAAATGTTTTGCAGGTTTACTTGCTATCTTCCCTTCTACTCCACCAAATCCTCTTAACAATAAATCCTCTAAATCCCATCCTACACAATATACAGAAAGGGAACCTAAATCATGAATATGAAAATCCCCTTCTTGATGTGCTTTTGCAATATCTTTTGGATAGATACTTTCTAACCAGTATCTTGCAATTAGAGTAGAGTATAAATAGTAATTTAATCCTTGAAGAGAATAAGCCATATTTGAATTTTCATTTACCCTCCAATCGCTTCTCTCTAAATATTCTTTTATTAAATCAGAGGCCTCCTTACTCATTTCAAAGCCCTCCTTTATAATTTTTCTTCTTTTTCTAATTGAGAGAGAAGTTTAGAAAATTCTTCTATAGAACTAAACTCTTGATAAACAGAAGCAAATCTTATATATGCTACCATATCTAATTTCCTTAGTTTTTCAAGAACCATAAGTCCAAGATCTTTTGACTTTATTTCACTAATCCCTTGTTTCCTTATCTCTCCTAAAATCTCATCAATAATTTCTTCTAATTTTTCATTTTCAATATTTCTTTTAACAGTAGCCCTTTGAAGACCAAGAAGAAGTTTATTTCTATCAAAGGGTTCCCTTCTACCATCTTTTTTAATAACTAAGATTGGCTTTTCTTCTATTCTTTCATATGTGGTAAATCTACCTCCACATTTAAGGCACAATCTTCTTCTTCTAACAACACTTTGGTCTTCTATCTCTCTTGTGTCAATAACATTTGTATCTGTATTTCCACAAAATGGACATCTCATTTTTATATTTCTCCTATATTTAGTATTATTAAAATATAACATATACTATATATTGTGGCAAAAGAGAAAATTGAGTATTAATAAAGAAATTTTTGATTAAATTAACCAAAAATTTCTAATTTTCTTTGTTTTTTGACCAAAGGTTAAAAAAGCCCCTTCTTTTTTTTGAAGGGGCTTTTAAAAATTACTTATGGTTTTCTGCTATTATTAATTCTAAGTCTCCTCTATGATTTTCTGGATCAAAATAACATTCAACTATTTTTTCATGAGGAAGTCTTTCAATTCTCTCATTCATAATATTTAGAACCTTTGTATTAATTTCTATGGCTTTTAGTACAGGAATTCTCTCAGGATTTATATCAATTCCAAAATACCCTGTATAACCAACCATTTTTAAAGTATATAGTAATGCTTCTGTTGCATCCCAATCTACAACACCAACATTAAGATCTTGATCATAATTTCCAAGGGGTTGACTATTCCAATGTGTATGGAAAAGTCTTCCTTCTCTTGCGATTCTTGCATATGCATAAGGCAGATCTTCAAATCCCATTCTTACATGTCCAACCTCTGGATTAAGTCCCACTAATGCATGTCCCTCTGAGATAAGTTTCAGATTTTCAGGATTTTTAAGTCTTGACTCAATATCTCTTGCTGCTATAATTCCGTCTCCAGTAGTTCTATAAATATTATTAGGAGCAGGCTCGTATGGTTTTGGCTCAATAGCTACTTGAACACCTGGAACTTCATCCATTGCTTGGGCAACTAATTCTTCAAAAGTATCCCACATATGGTAGTAAAGATGCCCATAAGAATAAGTATAGCCATCAATTCCAGGCCATATTATGCAAATATCTGCATTTGCCTCTTTTACTAATTTTAATCCACCTACTAATCTTTCATAAGCAATCTTACGATATTTTTCATAAGGATTAGAAAGTGAGCCAAATTCAAAGATTTTATCAAAAAATAGACTTAATGGAACTGCAACTAATCTAATTCCAGCTTCTTTTTCTAATCTCTTATATAGATGTAAATTTTCCTCATTTACTTCTGAGGGATAATGGGCTTCAATCCCCTTAACTCCAAATTTAGCCATTTCTACTGCCATTTCTATCCTTTCAGGAATACTCTTAGGTTCTACATATGGTTCATGAAATCTTCCTCCACCAGGGGTAAAATACCAAATTCCCACTGAAAATTTAAGATCTAATTTAAATGTCTTTAAATGTTTGATAAGTTCTTCTTTATTTCTTCTAATTTTTTGGGGGCGATGATCCACAAAAGGCATAGAGCTAACCTCCTTTAAATTAAATATTTTTAATTCTCATTTAAATTTTACAATAATATTTATTTATAAGCAATCGTTTTAATAATATAGTAAAATAAAAAGACAATAAATATTTGGCGGAGAGGGTGGGATTTGAACCCACGAGGCAAGTTGCCTACTCGCTTTCGAGGCGAGCGCCTTAAACCCCTCGGCCACCTCTCCAAAATATATTATAACATTCTGTGATCTTAATCACATTTTTATATTAAAGAGTTATAATATAATCTAAAGAAAATCTAAAAGGAGAAGGAAAATGACTCTAAGAAATAAATTTCTTTTAGGTTTCTTTTTTATATTATTACTTTTCTCTTTTCTTATCTTTTTATCAATTATTATTATTTCTCAAAATGTTATAAATAACTATTTTATTATTAAATCGGAAGAATATAAAAATAATTTTTTAAAAATTCTACAGAATCAAAAATTAGAATTTATAAATCATATAAAAGATTATGCTTATTGGAATGATATGGGAGAAAAAGGTGTTTTGGAGAAAGATAAAGATTGGCTTAAAGATAATTTGGAACCATGGGTGAGAAAAACTTTTGGATATGATATAGTAGCTCTGTTTCATGAAAATGGAAATATAATCATAAAAAGTCCATTTAATGAAATATCATATAAAGATTTGATACCCGAGAATTTAAAAATAGAATCAAATTTTTACGTAACAAAAAATAATATAATTCTTTATACTATATCTCCTGTATTTGATAGTTCAGGGAAAAAATTTTTCCATGCTTTTATAGTTTTTGGGAAGGTTATTGATGAAAAAATATTAGAAAAATGGAAAAGTATGTTATCTTGTGAAATTGCAATTAAAACTAATAATTTTGTTTTTTATACAAATCCTGCTATTTTAAGTTTATATTCTTCAAAATATTATTACAATAATTATATTCATGCATCTTTAATTTTAAAAGCAAAAAATGAAGAATTTATAGTTTATATTTTTAAATATGAGGACTTACCAAAAAAAATTTTTTCTAATTTATATATTATCTTTGGAATTTCGTTATTTCTAATTTTAATTCTTTCTATATTACTAACAAATTTTATGGTTTTAAGAATATTTAAGCCTCTAAATAACTTTCAAAAGATTGCAGAGGAAATTTCCTTGGGAAGATATGATATCAATCTAAATGTGGAAAGGAATGATGAGATAGGAAAATTAACAGAGAGTTTTAAAAGAATGTTAGAAAATATTTCAGAAAGAGAAAAGGCATTAATATATGCTAAAAAAATAGCAGAAGAGGCATCTTTAATAGACGAATTAACAGGAGTTCCTAATAGAAGATTTCTATATCAATATGTTGAAAATTTAATAAATATGAATAAGAAATTTGCAATTGTATTTTTAGATTTAGATAAATTTAAAAATATAAATGATTTTTTAGGACACACTGTAGGAGATAAAATATTAATAGAAGTTGCAAATTGGTTTAAGGAGAATCTCAGAGGTGAGGATAAAATTATTAGATATGGAGGGGATGAATTTTGTTTAATTCTCAATGAAAATGATAGAGATAAAATTGAAAAAATAATGAGAAGATTATATTTAAGATTTTTAGAAAAAGAATTTCTTAAGGTTATTGCTTTAGGATTCAGTTATGGAATAGCAATATTTCCTGATGATGGTAATAATTTAGATATGCTTCTTTCAAAAGCTGATCAAGAGATGTATAAAATGAAGGAAAATGGAGAAAAAAATTAGAAAAAATTAAGATGATATTAAATTATAAATTCTTTCTGCTATCCTTTTAGAAGCACCTTTTTCTCCCATCCTTTTTTTCCCATTTTTATATACTTTTTCTAAGATATCATTGTTCTTATATATTTTTTTAAAGACTATTGGAATTTCTTCTACCTTTTCTACTAAGAAAAGAGAATTTCCTAAAAGTTTTTTTTGTGCAAAAGCAAATCTTTTTGTATATTGAGGACCCTTTCCTGGAATAGCAATTGCTGGTTTACCTAAGCCTACAAATTGTTCAGTAGCAGTTCCTGCCATACATAATCCTATATCAGCAATATTTATACAATCTGAAAAAGCATAAGTTAATATTAAAAGATGTTCTTTATGAGAAAAAAGTATATAATTCTCTTCATCTTTCTTTTTCTCAAAATTTTTTGAATATAATAATTTTTCCAATTCTTTTAAGGAAATTTTAGGAGCTAAAGCTGTAAGGAAAAGAAATTTCTCATAAAAATTTGAGTTTATTAAAATAAGAGCCCCATCTAATAAAGTAGAGAAATTATTATATGCTTCTGGTATTCTTGATCCTGGAAGAATAAGTATTTTATAGTAATTTTTAAAATTATCTATTTTTATTTTACCTTCAGGATTAATATTATCCATCATAGGATTTCCAAGATACTCTGAATTTATACCCGACTTTTTTAGAATCTCATGGGAAAGAAGATCTCTTGGAAAAATTTTTAAAACTCTTTCTGATTTCATTAATGGATACTCTAAGAGATAAGTTTTCTTAGCTAAATACCTTGCTTCTTTATGAGAAATTCTACTTATATCTATTTCTTTCTCTCCGAGGGTATAATATACTGATTTTTGAATGCTTACAAAGAAAAAGTCCCTTTGAGAAAGTCTTGCAAGAAGAAGAGGGACTATATCTCCGATGGCTACTATATATCCTTCATTTTTTGACCAATTTTTTATTTTCTTCCACTGTTCCCAGTGCAGTTTTATCAAACCTTCTTTAATATCTTTTAAAAGAATCTCTATATTTGAAATAAATCCTCCAGAGGGCATTTTTTTATTAGGTCCTAATATAGGAATTTGGTTTTGAATATATATAAAACCTTCTCCTACAATAGGCATACCAATTATTTCAATTGAATCATCAATTTTTTTTAATTCTTTTGCTATATTTACTGCTACGTAATCTTCACCATATCCATTGCTAATAAATAAAAACCTCATGCCAAGATTTTATGCTTTTTGAAAATAAATTGTCAATTTTTATTGAGAATGTTTTAAAAATATCTATTTTCCTTTACTACTTATTCCATCATCTAATATGTTATAATCATTATTATGAAAGGATTAGAATTAGTTTTTTATTTATTTAGTTTTCTTATGGGAATAGGAGGAGGAACCTTAGGATTTATAATATATTTCTTCTTTCGTCTTCCTAATATCAAGAAAATTAGAATAAAAGAGATTGACTTAATTTCTATTTTTTTTATTATCTCTTTTTTCTTATCCTCTTTACTTTCATCTTTTAGATACTTCTCTCTTTTAAATTTTTTAGTTCTTTTCTTAATTTTTTGGGGTTACCTTTTTCTTACAAAAGAGGATTTTAGCTTATCTTTAATAGAGAAAATTATTGATTATTTTATTCTTGGTGCTACACTTATTTCTTTTTCTGGAATAAATATATTTTTTTATAAAGGTTATTATGCCGAAACTCCTATTTTAGGTAAAAATGGTTTAGGTACTGTTTTAGCTACAACTATTCCCTTAGTACAATTTAAAATGTTTTCTTCTAATAATAAACTGTGGTATTTTATATCTTTAGTTATTCTTATAACTGGTCTTATCCTTAGTATGTCGCAGGGGGCAATTTTAGGGTTAATTTTAGCTGAGATCTTAATCTTCATTTTAGGGGATAAAAAGGTTAAAAGACAGATCTTTTATATGATTATAATAACACTGTCAATTTTAGCATTTTTTCTTATAAGATCTATTTTGGTAAAGGACAACTTATTTTCCTTTTTCTTGACAAGAGTTGATCCATATTCAAATTCAAAAACCCAAAGAATCTATATATGGAAATCTGCATGGAAAATGTTTTTAGATCATCCTATTTTGGGAGTAGGTTTTTCTGCTTTTAGTAAAGTGTATCCTTATTATAGATTGCCTCAAGCTATAGAAGAAAATATGTCTTTTGCTCATAATCTTCCCCTGAATCTTCTTGCAGAAACTGGTATATTGGGCTTTATATCTTTTTCTTTGCTTGTCTTTCAATTTTTTTATTGGGGGATAAAGGCTTATTTAAGAGATAGAGATTTTCTTTCTTTAGCTATTCTGGGTGGGTTTACAGCATATATGGGGCATCAGTTTTTTGATGGTACTATGTGGTCACTACATCTTGGAATTATATTTTTCTTCTTTGGATCTATTTTAAAGAGATTATATGCAAAGGATACTTTTTCTTCTTCCTTACTTTAATCTTGCAGGTACAGAGACCCATGTAATAGAGCTTATTAAGGCTTTAAAGGATGAGTATGAATTTTTAGTAACAGCTCCTCAAGGAAAGGGAGTACCAATATTAGAAAGACACAATATACCTTACAGAGAAATTCCATATCTTGGCTTTTTTAATGTTAGGGAATATAAGAAGAGACTTAGAGAAATAATTAATGAGTTTAAGCCCTCTTTGATTCATATACATGGAGCTCATGAATTGATATTTATTGCTAAAAACATTTTTCCAGATATTCCAGTTATATTTACTTGTCATGGCTATCCATCCACATTTTCTTCTCTAAACTATTCTCTTTCTGCCTTTTTTAGTAGGTGGGCTGAAAGGGTTATCTGTGTGTCTAATTATGATAAAGAAATTCTTATTAAGAAAGGTCTTTCAAAGGATAAGGTTGTGGTTGTTCATAATGGAATCTCAGAAAGTACTGAATGGAAAAATTTTCCTATTAAAGTAGATGGGTTTATTATAGGGACTACTGCTCGACTAACAAAAACAAAAGGTATTAAGTACTTGATTTATGCTTTACATGAAGTATCAAAAAAATATAATCATGTTAGGCTTGTAATAATAGGAGATGGAGAAGAAAGAAAATCTTTAGAGAATTTAGTTAAAAAATTAAATATTAAAGATAAAGTATACTTTTTAGGAAATATATCTGGGGCAAGAGATTATATAAAAAATTTTCAAATATTTGTTTTACCTTCTCTTTTTGAACCTTTTGGATTAGTAATTTTAGAGGCTTTTTCAGCCAAAGTACCTGTTATTGCTACAAAGGTAGGAGGGATACCAGAGATTATAATTGATGGTATTGATGGAATCTTAGTGCCCCCTAAGGATATTAATGCCCTTTCTACTGCTATTGTGACTCTTATTGAGAAGGAAAATCTAAGATATGAGTTAGCTCAAAATGGATATGAAAAATTTATTAATGAATTTACTTCTACGAAAATGGCTAAAAGGACAAGAGCAGTTTATGTGGAAATTTTGTCCAATTCTTCTAAATAGACCTTATTTAGTACTCCTGAAAGGAAAATTTGGGATAATGTATGATATCCTTTCTTTTCTGCAAAATTAAACCACTTTTCTATATTCTTTTCATTTATTAATCCAAAGAATCTTTGAATAAAGTTTCCTATTTTATAAATTCTTCCCATCTGTATCATCATTTTAACTTCTAAAGTAGGATGTTTTTTATAAAAGTAAATGGCTGACCTTGCCCTTTCCTTTTCTTTATTTAAAAGATATGAAATATTTTTAATGTCTGGAGGAATACTGAGATGCCATGCAGGTATTTTTTCTGATCTTATAAGTTTGATTCCCATTTTTTTAAATCTTATTCCCAGTTCCAAATCTTCCCATCCATAAAAGGTAAAATTTTCATCAAAAAATCCCGCAAGAGAAAGAAGCTCTTTTGAGACGCTAACATTTCCAGTGGCAAAATAGGCTGAAGAAATATCTCTTAATTTAAATTTCTCTGTCCATGGTTCTTTCCAGTTATATGTGTTTATCACAGGTCCTTGAACTATTACATTAAAGTTATTTTCTTTTTGTATTTCGTAATGATTTTTAAGAAAATCTTTTTTAACATATATATCACTATCTATAAAAATTATAAGTTTCCCGTCAGAGATATTTATAGCTAAATTTCTTACATGTGCAGGACCCTTTCTTTCTGAAGAATAGATATATTTTATATTTCCAAAATTCTCTTTATATTCTCCTATTAATTGGGGGGTTCCATCTGAAGATCCGTCATCAGAGATAATAACTTCATAATTTTTATCAAAATTTTGATTTAAAATAGAAGGTAAGATTATCTCTAAAAGTTTTTTCCTATTATAGGTAGGTATTATGACACTAATTTCCATTATATATTGATTAATTTCTTTATTCTTGGACCTTGGGGAGTGTCTTCTATAATATATCCTCTATTTTTTATCTCTTCTCTAATTTTATCTGCCCTTTCCCAATTTTTCTCTTTTCTTGCTATCTCCCTTTCTTCTAATAAATTCCAAATCTCTTCAGGGACATCTATTTTTATCTCTGGAGGATTATCAAGGGAAAGACCTAATACTTTATCAAATTGAATTAAAGTTGCCCTTTTTACTTCTGGAGTTATAGTATCATCTCTAATTAATTCCCAGAGAATAGAAATAGCTTTTGGCATATCTAAATCATCATTAATAGCTAAATGGAATTTTTCTTCATATTCTTTATGAAACTCAACATCTTCTCTTGGATATTTCTTTATATTTTCATAAAGCCTATTTAATGCTCTTTGAGCAGAATCTATAGCAGACCATGTAAATTTTAATGGTGATCTGTAATGAGCAGTAAAGCAGAAATATCTATAAGCTAAGGGATTATATCCCTTTTCTTCTAATACACTTAGTGTGATAAAGTTACCTTCAGATTTTCCCATTCTTTTTTCCCCAAGAACTAAAAACTCTCCATGAAGCCAATATTTTGCCATGGGCTTTCCATAAGCTGCCTCTGATTGAGCAATTTCATTTGTATGATGTATTTTAATATGATCTACCCCTCCACAATGAATATCAAAAGGCTGTCCTAAATATTTTGTGGACATTGCAGAACATTCTATATGCCATCCAGGAAAACCAACACCCCATGGAGAATCCCACTCCATTTGTCTCTTTACATTTTTAGGGGAGAATTTCCATAAAGCAAAATCTGATGGATTTTTCTTTTCTGGATTGTATTCTATCCTTGCTCCCGGAAGCATTTCTTCAATATCTTGTCCTGCCAGCTTACCATAATCAGGAAGTTTAGATGTGTCAAAATAAATCCCATCAGAAGTTCTATAAGTATATCCCTTTTCTTCTAATACTTTTATGAGAGCTATAAAATCATCTATATGTTCTGTTGCTTTGCACCAAATATCGGGTTCCAGGATATTTAATTTTTTAATATCACTTTTAAAAGCAGTTGTATAGAATTCTGCTATTTGCCATGCGTTTTTTCTTTCCCTTTTTGCTTCTAACTCAATTTTATCTTCTCCTTCATCAGCATCAGAAGTTAAATGTCCCACATCGGTTATATTCATTACATGTTTTACTTTATATCCATTATATAAAAGAACTCTCTTTAAAATATCCTCAAAGATATAAGTTCTAAGATTTCCTATATGGGCATAGTTATAGACTGTAGGTCCACAAGTATAAATACCTACAAAAGGAGGATTTATAGGCTTAAAAATTTCTTTCTTTCTTGTTAATGTATTATAAAGATATAAATCCATAGCAATTAGAATTATATCAAAAGATATATAGAATTTCAAAAGAATATTTTAAAATTATACTTTTATTTGATAGGTGATATATTGCCGTTTACCTTTTAAAAAATTAGATATGAGAATGTTCTAAAAATTCTCAGACAGGTAAAGAAAATATTTTTAGAAAGGAAATCTTAAAAATCCAAATTAAAAAAATTCTTATTATGTGGTGCTTTCTTTATTCTTTCCTTTAATTCGCTCCTTAAATCTCTAAAAGAAAGCTTCCTCTCCTTTTCTTTGTTTCTTCTATCTTTTTGTCCTTTAAAAAATTTTTTTACTATTTTCCTTATTTCTCTGAAAGGTATTCTTTCCATTTTTATGGTTCATCAGCCCCTTTTAGTTCTTTTTTCTCTTCTTCTTTTTATTTTCAAGTTTGTAGATTTATTGAATATTCTCCATAATGAATAATATTATGAATAGCCAAAAGCAGTAATAATGATTTAACTATACTCCTGTTCCTGTATATCTTTTAGCACCTTTTGTCCATATTTTATAAGCTATTAAAAATAGTGATATTCCTATAAATGGCAAAATCAATACTAACAAATTATTGTTGGAATGTCGTAAAAATATCTTAGAAGGATAATAAGACACAAACGCGATAGGAATAACAAAACTAAAAATAAATCTCAAAAAAGGATCAAAAATGTCCATTGGATATTTAGTGTATTCTCTTAATCTAAAAATTAAGTTTAACAAGGGAGTGACATTCAATACCCAGAAAGCAACAGAAGAAGCTATCACCATTAGAGAAATCATAACTAATGAGCCACTTACTATTGAAATAATTAAAATTCCTATATTTATTATTGAAAGTTCTATTTGTAACTTCTTCCATGAATAAAAAAGTGTAAAAATTCCTATCAAAAGTTGACTAATTCCTTTTATATCGAATATCTCAGCAAAATAATAGAAAAAAATATTTATAGGTTTAAGGTAGTATTTTATAAAATCTCCTGTAATTAGATAAGTAGGTAAATTCCATAAATTATCAAAAAATAATTGTAGAGGAGAAAGAACAATTAGAGAAAACCCATATATAAACAAAAGTTCATAATAAGTCCATCCCAAAATGTTTGGAATCGATTTAAATAAAATTGATAGAGAAAGTATTCCTAAAAGATTGCCTACCATCATACCAATAGAACTTATATAAAAATCTATCCTATATTGCATCTTACTCTTTATATCTTGTATAACAAAGAGATAATAAAGTTTAAGATAATAATTAAATTTCTTCCACATATTTTATCCTCCATTCATCTTAATCAATGTTTCTGCATGTCTATAGTAAAATCTGCTTAAACTAAAAATAACTAAAAACCAAAAAATTTGAACAGCCAACGAATAAATTATATTTTCAATATTTAAATTTTTGTTAATCAAAATTTCTATAGGCATATGATAAATCGTTTTAAAAGGTAAAAATTCTAATACTCTTCTTAGATTTTCTGGAAACAATGGAAGAGGAATAACTCCTCCTGACAAAAATAAAATAATAGCATCTTTTGTCATTGAAAGCCCCCATATAGATTCAGTATAAAAGGCAGTCACCCCTACTATGAAATCAATACTAAAATATATGAGGTAAGAAATAACTATAGAAATAAAAAAGAAAAATATATTTATCCCTTTATTTATTGGCATATGAAAAACAAAAATAAGCAATACAATAGTAGGAAAAGTGATAGTAAAAAAATTTAGTATTACCCAAGGTAACCTTTTAAAAAACATGTAAATCTGGAAATCAACAGGTTTAGTCAAAACAATAGATATATCGCCGTTGATCATTAGTTGAGATATATCCCAGTCTATCCATGTTTGAAATAAACCAAAAACCACTGTTGCCAAAGAAAGATATGTAAAAGTTTCCTCAAAATTCATACTTAAACTTTTATCACCTAAACTTTTATAGATAGCACGCCAAAGAAAGAAAACAAGAACAAGATATATATATTTCTCTACAGCATTGAAAAATAAAGAAAATCTATATACCATTCTTTCTAAAAGAAATCCTTTAGCTATAGAAATATACTTTTTCACTTACTTTCACCCCTGTAAATAAATCTAATAACATCTTCAGTTTGAGGTTCTTCAGTAGAGACATCATCTATTGCACAGAAATTAGATACATACTGAAGTATATCTACAACATTAATATCTTCCATTTTAAAATTAATCTCTATTAAAGACGAAATAATATTTAAAGAAAAAAGAGACTTTCCAAATTTAGCAAAGAGTAAATTTTCAAGATTAGCAATTTCTGTTTCAACCAAATCTTTTTTTAATCGTATTTTAACTTTTCGATATATTTTAAATCTATCTTTCAACTTATCTAAACTACCATCATAGATTATTTTTCCTTTGTCTATGATAATTATACGAGAACACAATGCCTCTACATCGCTCATATCATGAGTTGCTAAAATTATTGTAGTGTTTTTCCTTTTATTTAATTCTCTTATAAGTTTTCTCACTTTATCTTTAACTATCAAATCTAATCCAATAGTAGGCTCATCTAAAATAACTACTTTTGGATCGTGTAAGAAAGAAGCTAAAATGTCACAAAGAACCCTTTGTCCTA
>Ga0078972_1003988_pt1 | contig 42284 bp, 35 predicted proteins | sample YelNatPaOPGAMG01_FD_67568 | JGI IMG/M metagenome (GOLD analysis project Ga0078972, IMG submission 67568) | Hot spring thermophilic microbial communities from Obsidian Pool, Yellowstone National Park, USA - OP-RAMG-01 (SPADES assembly) (version 2) | ecosystem: Environmental > Aquatic > Thermal...
CATCGTGCACTGCCCCGAGAGCAACATGAAGCTGGCGTCAGGGGCGGCCCCCATCGTTCAGATGCTTCACCGAGACATTTGCGTTGGCCTTGGCACGGACAGCGCTGCGAGCAATAACGACCTGGATATGATGGCTGAAATGCGCACGGCAGCCCTGCTGGCCAAACTGGTTGCGTCGGACCCGGCAGCCCTTGACGCCCCAACGGTAGTGCGCATGGCAACGATACAGGGGGCGCGAGTCCTAGGGATGAGCGACATGGTGGGCTCTCTCGAGCCCGGGAAGCGAGCGGATGTCGCGGTCATAGATATGACGGGGATGCATTTAACCCCGCTGTATGATACGATCTCTCATTTAGTGTATTGCGGTCGCGGTTCTGATGTGAGGGACGTTATCATCGACGGACAGTTGGTCGTGAGGAACAGAGAAATCCAAACAGTGGATCAAGAAGAAATCAAAGGTCGGGCAAGGGAAACAAGCCGAGAAATAAAGGCAGGCTTATAGTCGCGCCTTGGATGGGGTTGGCAGTGGTTGAAAAAATAACGTACAAAGACGCCGGCGTCGATACAGAGCTCGCGGATTCCGTCATTAAATCGTTGCGTGATGAGTTGCGTACGACGTTTCGGTCTGAAGTCTTCGGGCAAATGGGGGGCTTTTCGGCTTTGTTCAGACCCAACTGGCGTCAATACAAGTCCCCAATCTTGGTTTCTACCACGGACGGGGTGGGCACCAAACTCAAAATAGCCTTCATGACTGGGATTCACGATTCTGTCGGCCTGGATCTCGTAGCCATGAATGTAAACGATATTCTGGTTTCCGGCGCCGAGCCTTTATTCTTTCTCGACTATTTTGCCACAGGCAAATTGGACGCCCACACCATGAAAACAGTCGTGAAGGGAATAGCGCGCGGATGCTTACAAGCAGGCTGCTCACTCATCGGAGGAGAAACCGCTGAAATGCCTGACTTTTACCAGCCAGGCGAGTATGATTTGGCAGGTTTTTGCGTCGGTATGGTGGACGAAGCCAATCTTGTCAATGGAACCCGAGTTCGAGAAGGGGACAACCTGATAGGCTTGGCGTCGAGCGGCCTACACAGCAACGGTTTCAGCCTTGTGAGAAAGGCGCTGCTGGAAAAGAAGAAGTATCCTCTCGACCGCCACATCCTCGAGCTGGGGAAATCTTTGGGTGAAGAACTCCTCACTCCCACCGCAATCTATGTGAAACCCATCCTCAAGCTCATGGAAAAAACCCCTGTCAATGGGATGGTGCACATCACCGGCGGTGGTTTTGTCGATAACATCCCACGAGTTCTTTCTGAGCGCCTCAAGGCCGTTGTAGAATTAGGGACATGGAAGGTTCCGCCGATTTTCGGCATTATCCAGCACGCTGCAAACCTCGAGAATCTAGAAATGTTCGAGACATTTAATATGGGCGTCGGGTTCATTGTCATCCTTGGGAAGGAGCACACCGACCGCGCGTTAGCCTTGCTCAACTCCCAAGGAATAGCCGCGTCGATCATAGGCGTTATCGAGCCTAGATCCTCAGGAGAGGAGCAAGTCGCTTTTGTATGAGAAAGCGCGAGATCGCCGCTGCCGTTTCACGCGGGACGAGGCTGCCCGATCGGTATGCTGCTGAGCTCAGTTGAGAGCATCGCTTTGATGGATCACGTAATCCCCGCAAAGAACGCGCCTCACCTCGACGACCTTTTGACAAGGCTTTCAGCCGAATCGGACCAGGAACTCGAAGCCCTTGTCTCGTCGCTCCTCGACACGCCAAATCCCTTTACAACCGCAAGCCGGATAGACGATCTACTGAACACGTCAGTAGGCCCGATGGTAGAAAAAATCTTAAGAAACCCCGAGCGCCGCGTCCCGTTTCTCAAGGCCATGGGAGGGTCGAGCTTTCTATATGCAACGGTCATGCGACATCTCGAATTTGTAGAGGAGTTTTTTTGGCGAGCACAATATCACACAAGAAAAAAGAGAGAAGACTTTGAAAAAGAACTGACGGCAGACTTAGCCCATACTTCGGATTGCCAAGAGCTGAAACGGATCCTGAGAGGCTACAAAGAACGGGAGTACCTCAGAATAGGGACGAGAGATTTAGCCGATATAGCCACGGTCAGGGAAACGATGGCAGAATTGTCAGACCTCGCATCCGCATGCGTTGCCGCGTCCCTAGATTTTCATTATGAGCGTCTTGGCGAAATGTACGGCTATCCCGAGAACTGCAGCCCACACAAAGGCCTTGTCGTCCTTGGACTGGGGAAAATATCAGGCGGCGAGTTAAATTTCTCTTCGGACATAGATTTGCTCTTTCTGAGGGGGCCAGAGGAAGGCGTCACAAAAGGGCCCAAAGTCATATCCGTGAAGCTTTTTTTTGAAAACCTTGTGAAAAATGTCGCTCGCAGTTTGTCCGAAATCACTCCTGATGGGTTCGTGTTTCGAGTCGATCTTCGTTTAAGGCCGGAGGGAGAAAAAGGCGAACTTGTCCCGTCTGTGAACAATGCGCTGGATTATTACCTGAGCTGGGGACGCACGTGGGAGCGCGCGGCCCTCATGAAGGCGCGGGTTATCGCCGGCGACCTGGAACTGGGAGAGGCGTTTCTTCAGGAACTGGAGCCATTCATTTATCGGAAGCATCTCGACTATTCGACGATTGAAGAAATGCGGGAGATGAAGTCCATGGTTGAACGCAGTTTGAGGAAAAAGCCCGGCGTCAACATCAAGCTAGGACAGGGTGGCATAAGGGAGATAGAATTTTTTGTGCAGACATTGCAGTTGATTAACGCGGGGAAGATGCGACGTTTAAGGTCTCCAAGCACGTACGAAGCCCTGCAGCTCCTCTCAGAAGGAGGAGTCCTTGACCGCAATACCGCTGAGTCGCTCGCCGATGCGTACATCTTTTTCCGCAAAACAGAGCACAGAATACAGATCGATCACCAGCTTCAAACTCATGAGTTGCCGAGGACCCCTGAGCAGCAAACAGAGCTGGCGCGTAGAATGGGGTACAAGGAAAATGCTCTGGTAAACTTTCTTGCAGACTTGGAATCCAAGAGGCAAATCGTAGAGGACCTCTTCGCCAGCATGTTCTATCACTCGGAGGAGGAAATCCTGAGTCAACTATCTCCTCTTACCAAGCGAATTGTTGAAGAGGCAGACAACCCCGCGACCCTCATCGATCTCCTCAAAGAGGCGGGCTTCCAAGAACCTGAAGAATCGTCTCAGCTTGTTCTCCAGTTATTGAGGCCGGCTGGCCGCACAGGGTTTTCCGAGAAGAGCAAGCGAATTCTGGAAAGACTCGCGCCCCTGTTCCTCGACGAAATATTGGAAACCCCAGAGCCTACGCCAACGCTTCGGGCCTTGGATCGTTATATCGACTCGCTGCATTCCAGCGCCTCCTATTTTTCCACGTTCCTGGAAAATACCGCCACTGCACGGTTTCTCGTACGCATATTGGGTGAAAGCCTTTTTTTCTCTGATATGCTGATTCGGCATCCCCAGATTATCGATTCCTTGATCGGAAAATCTGCACACGAAGGGCTCTCTGACAAGAAACAATTCGAAGACGACCTTGCTGAACGACTGGACAACTGTGAGGATTATGAATCACAGTTGGATGTGCTCCGGCGGTACAAGCACGAGCAATTGCTCGCAATAGGCGTCAAGCAACTCTGGGGAGAAGTCGATTCTGCGGCGGCCAGGGCTTGTATTACAGAGCTTGCAGAAGCGTGCCTCGGCGCTGCAGTGGAGATCGCCCACAAAGCGATAACGAAAAAATTTGGCGGCGGCCAAGGCGACCTCCCCTTCGCGGTGTTAGGAATGGGCAAACTAGGCGGCAAAGAAATGACGTACTTGTCGGACCTCGACATCGTTTTTGTGTATGAAGACGCTCAGGAGCGACGAGGGAGCCTTTATAGCCATGACTGGTTTAGCCGGTTGGCTGCTCGTGTCATTTCCGTGCTGACGACGCATACGGCGGAGGGTAAAGCCTTTGAGATAGATACACGGCTGAGGCCGTCCGGGAACAAAGGTCCGCTTGTTTCATCTTTGAACTCTTTTCGCGACTATCATAAGGACGCATCCAAGCTGTGGGAAAAACAAGCTTTGATCAAGGCTAGGCCAATAGTCGGACCGCAATATTTGAAAGACGAGCTGGCTGGTATCGTAAGAGATTGTCTGATCCGCGCAGCTGCTTCTGATGAGGACCTCAGAGAAATTGCTCAACTGAGGGGGCGGATGGAACAGGAAATAGCAGAAGAGGACAAATATCACGTTGACCTCAAGACGGGTCAAGGCGGTCTGGTCGATGTGGAGTTTTTTGTGCAAGGACACCTTCTCAAATACGCTGCCAAAAATCCTGAGCTTCTGCGCCAAAATACGTTGGAGGCGTTGGCCGGGCTTTACGACCATGGCTTGATTGACGCCGAGACCTTTACAACCCTAGACAAGGGCTACCGTTTTCTCATAAACCTAGAAGACCGCCTCAGGCTCATGGAGCACAGGATTGTTGACAGAATTCCTCTGACAAGCAAAAAAATCAGAGGGTTGGCCAGAAGGCTGGGCTACACAGAACAAGGAGGCGAACGGCTTCTCGAAGATTATTTTTCCATCACACGGGCTATACGAGAAATCTACCTCTGTTTTTTCGGAAGGACGGTATCAGCCACGCAAACATAAGCGAAATTGTCAGCGCCCGAGATCGTGGCACAGCCCACTTTGTCGCTCGACCCCTGGCTCGAGCTGCATGAACAAGGGATTCCATGAGGGCGCAAGCATATAGGAGATACGACGTGAATACGGTTGAACTGTATGACACCACTTTAAGAGACGGCGCCCAGACGTGGGGCGTGCATTTTTCCGTCGAGGACAAACTGCGGATTACAAAAAAGCTTGACGAACTGGGAATAGATTTCATTGAAGGAGGATATCCGGGTTCCAATCCAAAGGATCGCCGGTTTTTCGAAGCCACAAAGGGCCTCAGTCTCAAGCACGCAAAGATAGTGGCATTTGGAAGCACGTGTCGGGCAGACACGTCCCCTGAAAAAGATTCCCAAATCAAGAACTTGATCGAAGCCCGGACTGACGCGGTCACAATCGTCGGTAAGAGTTGGGACCTCCATGTCACCGACGTCCTGGCAGTGTCGCTCCAAAAAAATCTCGCCATGATTTCCGAGACAATCCGGTTTATTCGGCCGTACTTCAAAAAGGTGATCTTCGATGCCGAGCATTTCTTCGACGGATTCAAAAACGACCGTGAATATGCATTGGCCACGCTGGAGAGCGCAGTGAAGGCGGGCTGCGACCTGGTCGTGCTCTGTGACACGAATGGGGGGACGCTGCCCCTGGAGATCTGCGAGATTGTCAAGGAAGTGAAAGAAAAAACCCCGGCGCCGCTTGGAATACACGCTCACAACGATTCAGAGACGGCGGTGGCCAATACTTTATGCGCGGTGGCGTCAGGAGTCACTCATGTCCAGGGTACAATCAATGGGATCGGTGAACGTTGTGGTAATGCGAACTTGATTTCCATCATTCCCGCGCTGGCCCTCAAGATGAACTGCCTGCAGGTAGATCCAAGGCGGCTGCGTTTGCTGAAACACGTTTCCGAATTTGTCGATGAAATGGCCAACCGGACGCCGCTCAAATCCCAGCCCTATGTGGGAGCGGCAGCCTTTGCCCATAAGGGAGGATTGCACAGCAGCGCAGTGGTCAAAAATAGCGCCGCGTACGAACACGTGGACCCCGAAATTGTGGGGAATTTCAGACGGTTCCCTATGTCGGAGCAAGGGGGACGAGCCGCGCTCATACAAAAGGCGTCCGAGTACGGCATACACCTCGACATAAACGATCCCCGCGTCGCCGAAATCCTCAGGACCATGAAAGACCTTGAAGCCCTCGGCGCCCATTACGAGGCTGCAGAAGGCTCCTTCGAACTTCTCATGAAGAGGATGCTCGGGCTGCATAAACGGTTTTTCACGCTTCACGGCTTCCACGTGAACAACATAAAAAGACAAGGGGACACCAAGACCTTTTCTGATGCAGTTGTGCGAATCTTTGTCGGCGACAAAATGGAGTTTTCCGCGGCCGAGGGCAATGGGCCGGTGCATGCGCTGGACTTGGCTTTTCGAAAGGCTCTTGAAAGTTTCTATCCTTCCGTCAGCGAGGTAAGGCTTACCGACTTCAAGGTGCGCGTCCTTGAGGGCTCCTCAGGGACCAGCGCGACTGTGCGCGTGCTCATCGAGTCCACCGATGGAGAAGACGTCTGGTGGACAGTCGGTTTCAACGAAAATATCATTCAGGCTTCTTGGGATGCGCTGGTGGACAGCATCGATTACAAGCTCCAGAAAGATCTTGCCTCATGACGGACAAGGAAAATCGAGTGGTGGCGCACTCCTCTATACGAGGACTGATCATCCTAGGGCTGGCGCTTTCGCTGGTACTCATGATCTCTCGGGCTTTGAAACAATCATACTGGGGAGCGGCGTCCGTCACAGGCGAGGGCGATTGCGCATACCAAGTGCTGCGAGGAAAAACCTTGTTGGGAACGATACGGTTTCACGCTCCAGCCAACGTCTCGGATATTGTCCAGGGGCTGGGACTCCCTTTGTCGGAGAAATTGACCGGCGATGAACGCCTCGTTCCCTGCGACAGCGCAATCGATATCGAGGCGGAGGATCGAAACTGCCGTTGGGCGCCGCTCAGCGCTTCCGTCTTGGTGGCCCTTGGGGGAAAAATAGACCTCAATTCCGCGCAGATAGAAGACCTCATTCTCGTCCCAGGCGTGGGAGCGAAGCTCGCCAGCGCGATAGTGGATTATCGCGCCAAACATGGGCCGTTTCATTCGCTTGCAGATTTGGAAAGGATTCCTGGGGTCGGGGCAAAAAAGAGGGCAAAAATGGAGCCTTTTCTCAAAATTACGCCATGGAGCGATCTCCAGAGGTAATCTCACATTGCTGCGAACCGCTTGACATGCCTTTACACCCCTCTCGTTTTTTCAGGCCAGATATATTTGTGCAGGGGCGCCTGCATTCTCACCTCCAGGTTGTCCGATAATATCCACTGAGCAAGCTCAGCGGCTGAGAGTTCGTTGTGGACTGGGGAAAACAGCACCGCGCTTGGAATGTCTTTTAATCGACGGCGCAGGGTTTCCCGCGCCCATTCGTAATCAATCCTGTCTCCAATGACGAACTTGATCTCATCATAAGGCATTAAAAGAGCCAGATTTTCCCACCGGTTTCTGTGGCATTCTCCACTGGAGGGGCATTTTAGATCCATGATTCGCACAACCCGCTCCGGCAGCAATGAAATGTCCAGGGACCCATTGGTTTCGACGAGGACCACTCGACCGGCCTCCAACAAGGCTTGGGCAAGCAGCGGCGTTTCAGGCTGAAGAAGTGGTTCGCCTCCTGTGATCTCCACAAGTCTGACATTATGAGAAAGGACCATGTCCACGATGATGGGAATCTCCATAGGAGTCCCTTCCTCTCGGGCATAAGTGGAGTCGCAATAGCGGCAGGCAAGGTTGCACCCTGTGAGCCTGACGAATGAGCACGGCAGGCCGACGAACGATGACTCGCCCTGGATGCTTTTGAATATTTCGCAGACCATGAGGCTCATATAGTCATTCTAAAAAGTTATGTCTCGGTCTTGCAGAAAGGCCGGCTTGCCCTCGGAGTTGAGTCAATCCCGAGGCTCAAACCGGCCTTCGTATCGTTATCCGACAAGGCGCAATCTAGCGCCTTTCTATGGAGTTCAGCATGCGCCCAGGAGCGTATGAGAATCATTGCGCCGCGGCGCATCCCAGTTGACTAAGAAAAGCACGCGGGGTTGAAGTACGCAAATCAGTATGCCGCCGTTGGAGGCCGCATGGGCTCGTAGGCTATACGGCTGGTCGAGGAAGCAACCCTGCTCGCTCGGCTATTTCGCCTACTTTCTCCTCCCACTCAATGGCCATAATGTGAACGCCAGCAATGCCTTTCATTTCCCGAAGCTGTTGGATGGTCTCCACGGCGATCTTGATCCCCTCCTCAGCCTGGCTCTCCTTAGGGGTCCCCTTCATGCGCTGGAGAAGCTCGTCAGGCACGTCCATGCCCGGGACGTTATTGGCCATGTAACGGGCCATGCCAAAAGACTTAAACGGCGTCACGCCTCCTAAAATAAAGACTTTTTCATGGAGGCCGCGATCCACGACCTGCTTCATCCATTCCGCAAACTTCTTGATGTTGAAAATACACTGGGTCTGAATGAATTCGACGCCGGCTGCGACCTTTTTAGCCAGCCGCGGTACCCTGATTTCAAAGGGATCGGCAAAGGGATTGGCTGCAGCTCCTATAAAGAGCTTCGGCGCAGTCTTGATCTCTTCTCCACCTAAAAAGCGGCTCTCATCTCGCATTTTGCGCACCATCCTGATGAGCTGGATGGAGTCCAGGTCAAAGACGTTTTTTGCCTGAGGATGGTCGCCAAATCGCTGGTGGTCGCCGGAGAGGCAAAGCATGTTTTTGATGCCGAGGGCGGCGCCTCCGAGTATATCGCTTTGCATGGCGATTCGGTTCCGATCCCGACAAACCATCTGCATAACAGGCTCCATGCCTTCCTGCATCATGATTACAGAAGACGCAATAGAGGACATTCGCACCACGGACGTCTGATTATCTGTAATGTTAAAAGCATCAGCTTTGTCTTTCAGAATCCGACATTTCTTGCGAACAGCCTCGGGATCCGCGCCTCGGGGAGGACCGCATTCGCCTGTGACCGCGAAATGACCGGCGCGAAGTATTTTTTCAAGTCGGCTGTCGGTTACACATTCAGTGCTCATCTTTGAAAGTCCTCCCTAATCATTGTTCGTGGACCGCCATCTCTGCTGGACCTCCAATCATTTGCCTCGATGATTTGCTCGTACCTGTCCATGAGGTTGAGGGATTTGAGACGGTCTATGATGAGTTGCCAGGCGCAGTCAACCTGAGGATCGATCTCACATTTCCCGTTTGTGGAACCGCCGCAAGGGCCGTTGAGAAGGCTTTTTGAGCAGCGGGCGACAGGACATATTCCTGCGGTGTAGTAAAGTTTGCAGTCGCCGCATGTTTGGCAGCGCTCGACGTAATATCCTTCCTTTTTGGAGCCTCCCACAAACGTGGTGTTAAGAGCGGGATACACGGGCATGGTAGGGTAACGTTCGGCGACATATTGTACGCCTACCCCGCATGCGAGAGAAAGGACGCCGTCTATCTGCCCTACTATATCGCTAATCTGTTCTACATACTCGGGATCGCACTGACGCTCGATGGTCTTTTCTGTTATCTCCAAAGGATCGTTGTCTTTTTCTCGACTCATTCGGAGTTGGCTGGAAAGGACTTTTACCGCGTCATCTCCGCCGGTAAGACACACCGTGACACAACCGCCGCACCCTAGCACAAGAATTTTCTTGTGGCCGTTGAGCATCTTGACGATTTCTTCGAACGGTTTTCGTTCACCTATGACCATAATTATGCCTCCAGTCCTGCTGTTGACAAAACAGATAAATCCTATGCCTATGCAGCCTCTTTTGTGGCCGCAGATTGAGTTTTCCGAAGAGGGCTTGGGCCAAGGGCCTTGATCCGCTCTGTGAATTCCCGAGCCACCTCGGCGAATCTCGGTCCCATCGCGGCGCTCATGTTGAACATCTCAAGGCGTTCAGGTTCAAGACCGACTTCTTGGATAAGCTTTTTCGTGTAATTCACTCTGGGTTTTGCGACGAGATTGCCGTGGATAAAATGACAGTCTCCCTCGAGGCATCCAGCGACATACACCCCATCTGCGCCTTTCTCGAACGCTCTGAGCAGAAGTATAGGGGTCACCTTGCCCGTGCAAGGGAGCCGTATAATGCGGATGTTCGGCGGATATTCAAGGCGCATACTGCCGGCAAGGTCCGCGGCGCCGTATGCACAGTAGTGGCAACAAAAAGCTACGATGATTGGCTCAAAATCTGCCATACTATATCTCCCTAGATAGAGTTTCAATGGTGTTGAGGCAGGCGGAAAGTTAGACTAAACGAAGAGGAAAAAAAAAGCAAGTACAGCGAACCGCGCAAGAAGATAGTTTCCCTGCGCCTAAACGTCTTCCCAGGCTTGCTCCAAGGACGAGTCGTCCAGAAGACGCCGGATGTAGATAATTTCTTCCCTATCCTGGAAATCGCGCGGTTTTGATTCGCCCCGCACATTGGCGGCAAATAACGGCCTTTTTTTGAAAAGCTCGCGCAAGATCGTCGCCAGGGGGTATCCCAAGTTTTCGATGCCGCCCTCGTATTTTCGGACGAAAGTCATTGCTTCGCGCCTCAAGGAGAGGATGGATTGAAAACCATAACGGAAAAGCGTCTCGATATGGCGGTTGATGAGCAGGTCCGTTGCAGCGGCGGGCTCGCCGTCTCCCAACTCCTGCAATGCGATGTTTATGTACCCGCTTGCCTTGCGGAGACTCTTGGTGAGGTCTTCGTATAGCGATGGGTCAAGGGAATCCGCAACGATGATCTTGTTCGCCAAGTGCGCAAGCTCAGAGGAAATCCTGTCCCTGTCTTGGGAGTCGGTCAACTGATCGAGGCACTGTCTAAACAACGAAGTGGCTGGTATGGTTTTCAAGGGATAGGCAAGAGGGGCGGCGTCCGGGTCATCGTATTGCGGGGATTCCACGTCACGAGGCGCTACAGGACTAGCCGCAAGTATGTGACGGACGCCGGAGTCCTGATATATCTCGAGGGCTTCTTCAAAACACGGAAAGCCCTTTTCAGCCAATCGGGCCCGCCGAAAATGAAGAGCCGCTTCTTCGAAGTCAGAAGAGAGTCCACAGGCAAGCGATTCCATCACGGTGAAATAGTAGTTCGTGTCCGCCTCGTAGAGAGCTTCCAGGAGCGCCTTGAGGGAATCCTCGAGAGATGGCGCTGGAAAGTCCACATAGAAGACATCTTCCAACGTATAGGCTGGCAGGGTGTCCGATTCCTCGACATAGTCAACGTCAGCATTTCTGGTTTTTACCGTGAGAAACGGGTGAAGCATCGCGACAAGGAGTTCGGGGTCCAACGTGGTAAGCAGGTCCTGTACCTGGTCGATTGGCAATTGGGCAAATATGTCCAACCACTTGGCAATTCCATCAGAGTAGAGCATGTCTTTCTTCCAAAACTCGAGGTCAGCGCAGTGCTGCAATTGTTTGGTCGAGGCCAAGGATAGCAGTTGCAACGCCTCTTCTTCTGAGAGAGCCTTTGTCAGGTAATAGAAATCTTCGTCCCTCAGTTCACGAACGAGCGCCTCGGGCCTGTTGAGTGATTGAATAACCCCGAAAAAGGCCCGCGGGGAAAGAGGGCCCAAGAGTCTCACCAGTCTGCGAGGGGACGCCTTGTTCAAATTACGTCGGAGAAGCTCGATCGATGCTACCCGTTGGTTGCCGCCCATAAAAATAGTTTATATGGTGTTCATGGGGAAAGCAACAGCGGGTGTGTTGCGAGTGGAATCACGAGAGAGTAAATTGATCGCAAATGGAAGCAGCGAATTTGTGCGGCGACAAGGAGCCGCTGGCGTACCAAGAAGGCGGAAAAGTTTTTTTGTTTAATTTTGCTACGCTTTAAGGGAGGACAAAAGGATGGAAAAACTTACGGGCAAAGCAATCATCGCAATGGGCGGAGGGCCAACGGCAGTTATTAATCAATCGTTGGTGGGGGCTGTCTTGCAGGCCCGACAATATCCTCATATTACGCAGTTCTATGGCGCGTTCCGAGGGGTTGAAGGGCTTGTGGAAGAACAGCTCGTCAACCTTTCAGAGGCGACGCGTCATAATTTAGAACAAGTGGCCAGGACGCCGGGAGCCGGCATCAGGAGTACACGATTAAAGCCCGACGAAGACTATTGTCACAGAATATTTCAGGTATGCAAGGCGCATGGCATCCACTACTTCTTTTACATCGGGGGAAACGATTCTGCTGAAACCTGTAGGATATTGAATCGCTTTGCGCTCTCAGAAGGCTACGAGTTGAGGGTCATGCATATACCCAAAACCATCGATAATGATCTCAAGGTGACTGACCATTGTCCCGGGTATGGGTCGGCCGCGAAATTCGTCACCCAGGCATTCAGCGGCGTCAATTTGGACAACCGCTCTCTGCCCGGGGTCTATATAGGGGTAGTCATGGGGCGCCATGCAGGTTTCCTGACCGCTGCTTCGGTGTTTGCTCGAAAATACGATGATGACGGTCCCCATCTGATTTATCTGCCTGAGCGGACGTTCAATTATGAGTCGTTTCTGGCAGACGTCGATGAAGTATATTCGAAATACGGCCGAGCGGTGATCGCCGTGTCCGAAGGAATCGAAGATCGAGACGGGAAGCCGGTTGCCGCCAGTCTCGTGGGACGCGTGGAACACGACGCCCATGGAAACATCCAGTTGTCTGGCACTACATCGCTCGGCGACGCGCTTAAGGAATTAGTGCAGAAAGAGCTCAAGATAAAACGCGTCCGCTCTGACACCTTTGGATACTTGCAAAGATCGTTCCTTGGCTGCGTCAGTCAAGTGGATGCAAATGAAGCCCGGGAAGTGGGCGAGAGGGCCGTACAGATAGCAGCGTGGCATAGAGTGGACGGCTCCATCGTGATCGAAAGGGTCGGCGACTATGGAGTGAGGTACAAATTGGCATCTTTGGATGAGGTTGCCAAGGATACGAAGTCCATGCCAGACAGTTTTATCGATGGGACAAACAACGTGACCACAGATTTCAAGAACTATGCGCGGCCGTTGTTGGGTGAACTGCCCGTGTATGAAAGAATACACGCGCCCAAAGTGGAACCGATACTCCACAAGGAATGAAACCCCCACTTGGCAGAAGAAATTTTTTATTGGACGTGCAGTTTTTGATTTAAGCATTCAGGGGCTCTGTGGAGCGCGGAAGGGACGAGAATCATGCCAAGACTGGCTGCTGGCGTCGAGAACATGTCGCAGCGAAGTTTTGTCCGAGTACAAGAAGGTCATGCCAATGACGCCTTTCATGTTTTGGAGATCGGCGCGGCGAGCCCCTGAGCATGAAGTTCATTGACATAGGAAAGTCAAAGGAGCGTGTTTTGAGAAGCGATGCAATGAAAAAAGGAATAACAAGGGCGCCCGCTCGGGCGCTTATGGCGGCTCTAGGACTGACCAGGGACGAGATAGAAGGGCCGATTGTAGGAATAGCCAATTCTGCGAACGAAATTGTGCCCGGTCATATCCATCTTTCCGCGATAGCGAACGCCGTCAAAAGCGGCGTGAGAAGCGCTGGTGGAACGCCGCTAGAATTCGGCGTCATTGGGGTGTGCGATGGCATCGCGATGGGGCATCAGGGAATGAAGTACTCTCTTGCTTCCAGAGAACTGATCGCTGATTCCATCGAAATAATGGCCATGGCGCATCTTTTTGATGCCATGGTGTTCATACCGAACTGCGACAAAATCGTGCCTGGAATGTTGATGGCCGCGCTAAGGCTGAACATTCCATCCGTCGTGGTGAGCGGCGGCCCCATGCTCAGCGGCCTCTACCATGGGAACAAAGTCGATGTAATAGACGTCTTCGAAGCCGTGGGCAAAGTCAGCCAAGGCATGATGACCGAAGAAGAACTGGCCCAGCTCGAGGAAAGCGCGTGTCCTGGGTGCGGGTCGTGCGCAGGCATGTTCACTGCCAACTCCATGAACTGTTTGACCGAGGCCCTTGGGTTGGGGCTTCCTGGAAATGGCGCCGTACCCGCGGTATCCGCAGCCAGAATAAGGCTGGCGAAAAGGGCGGGCGTCCAAGTGATGGCCTTGCTCGAAAAAGGGCTTCGCCCGCGGGACATAGCAACCAAGCGCGCCTTTGAAAACGCGATTGCGGTGGATATGGCCCTTGGGTGCTCCACAAATACGATCCTCCATTTGCCGGCCATTGCTCGAGAGGCGGGCATTCAGCTCGACCTCGAGCTATTTGAGTCCATCAGCGACAAGGTTCCCAACATCTGCGCTCTGTCTCCCACGGGAAGACACCACATGGAGGACCTCGATGCTGCGGGCGGTATTCAAGGAGTCTTGAAGCGGCTCGCTGCCGGAGGGCTCATCGATGGGTCAGTCATGACGGCCATGGGGCGTCCATTGTCAGAAATTTTGGCGCACGCTCGCGTTGAGGATGACAGTGTGATCAGACCCTTGGATAAGCCGTATAGACCGAGCGGCGGCATAGCCATTTTGAGAGGCAATCTCGCACCAGATGGGGCCGTCGTGAAACAGGCGGCCGTCGCGCCAGATATGCAAGTGCATGAGGGGCCGGCGCGGGTGTTTGACAAGGAGGAAGACGCTGTTGACGCGATTCTCACGGGAAAGATAATGGCAGGGGATGTGGTGGTGATCCGCTATGAGGGCCCCAGGGGTGGGCCTGGGATGCGAGAAATGCTAGGGCCCACCTCTGCGCTGGCTGGCATGGGCCTTGATGCGAGCGTCGCCCTGATCACCGATGGTCGATTCAGCGGCGGGACGAGAGGCGCGGCCATAGGCCACGTATCGCCTGAAGCCGCGGCTGGAGGCCCCATTGCGCTCATCAACAACGGCGACCGCATCAAAGTGGACATCCCAGGCAAAAAGATTGACGTGCTGCTCGATGATGAGACGCTGAGGAAGCGTAGGGAGGCGTGGACGCCTAGAACCGGCGCGATGTTTGGGGGTTACCTCGACCGATATGCCCGACAGGTCGGTTCCGCTGCGGGCGGAGCGGTGTTTGAATGACGCCAATGGACGCATAATGACAATAAGTGATGTGGATGCTCATTTTATGAGAATCGCCATCCAGCTCGCCAGAAGGGCTGGAGAATACGGCGACACGCCCGTCGGCGCGCTGGTGGTGCAGGACGGGCAGATCCTGGGCGAAGGGTACAATCGCATCGAACGCGACCGAGATCCCACGGCCCACGCCGAACTCATCGCCTTGAGGGAAGCAGCAAGAGGAAAGGGGGACTGGCGATTGCACGGCGCCACGCTATATGCTACATTAGAACCTTGCGTGATGTGCGCAGCGGCTGCGTTGCATGCACGAGTCTCACGTGTAGTGTTCGGCGCGTACGACGAACGCTGGGGCGGCGTTGGCAGCTTGTTCGACCTCTCGCATGACCCGCGAACAAACCATGAGTTCGAAGTGGCGTCAGGCGTGGAAGCTGCGACGTGCGCGGAGCTGTGCCGTAATTTTTTCGCCCAGGTGCGGCAGGGCAAGGTCCCTGATCCGAGTGACGCGACAGCAAGCAATGACAGGGCGCAGAAAGGTTCTTCTCGGTAGCAGGAAGCGGCGTCTGCCAGGGCGTCAGATCATAGCGGCCTATTGCCGAGGCCAGTATGATTGCGCCTCGAGTTTCCTCGACGAGGGGGCGCGGGGTCCTCTAGTTGACGGAACGCACCAGAATCGGTGCAGCGCAGAAAAGGCGTAGGCCAGGTTGCAGAAGCGGAGAGATGCCCGAGTGGTCGAAGGGGGTTGACTCGAAATCAATTGTACCCGCAAGGGTACCGGGGGTTCGAATCCCTCTCTCTCCGCCACACCATTCTTCATGGCAGCTCTGGGAACTTCGGTCGCCGCGGGATACACTGTGTAATTATGAATCATGGTGCTGCGTGGGCCAATTCTGTGGCAGCCGCTACACTTCCGAATCCGCCTTGTACGCGCATAGTGCGCCGCACATGGTGCACGTTTCGTGGTCTTCACGACAGGTTCTTTTTCTAATCTCGCGAGCAAGGTCTGGATCGAGGGCCAGTCGTATTTGCTCTTCCCAATTGCGGTCTTTTCGAGCGCGGCTCATCTGCCTGTCCCATTCCCACGCGCCTGGATGTTTCCTCACGAGGTCTGCTGCATGCGCGGCGGCTCTGGCGGCCAAGACCCCCATACGCACATCGTCGGCGTCTGGCAGCCCCAGGTGTTCAGTCGGAGTGACATAACATAGGAAGTCGGCGCCGTATGCGGCTGCAATAGCTCCTCCGATCGCGGAAGTAATGTGGTCAAGTCCCGGGGCAACGTCCGTGACGAGGGGCCCCAGCACATAGAACGGAGCGCCGTCGCATAGCTTCTTTTCCAGCATCATCTGAGCCGGTATCTGATCCAGAGGCACATGCCCCGGGCCTTCGATAATCGCTTGCACCCCCTTTGCTCTCGCTCGACGGTTGAGCTGTCCAAGGGTGACCAGTTCCTCTATCTGGGCAGCGTCCATGGAATCTGCCAAGGCCCCGGGCCGCAGGCCATCGCCAAGACTCAACACCATGTTGTAATGCCGGCAGATATCGAGCACTTCGTCGTAACGTTCGAACAGGGGATTCTCCTTGCGGTTTACCCTCATCCACCTCGCCAGAAAACTGCCCCCACGACTCACTATCCCGCACACCCGTGGTTGCTGCGCAAGGCGTTCCAATGCGGCGAGGTTCACTCCGCAGTGGACTGTGACGAAGCTAATGCCGTCCTCGCCATGCTGGCGAATGGCGTCGAGCATCTCGTCAGGTTCCATATCTTCACCCCCGCCCCGTCTTCGTGTCGCTGCCACGATGGCCTCGTAAATGGGTACCGACCCGACAGGCACGGCCGACGACGCAATGATCTTGCGACGGACTGACCTTAGGTTGCCGCCGGTGGATAAGTCCATGACAGAGTCTGCCCCAGCTTTGAGAGCCGCCTCGAGCTTTCTCAACTCCCGATCTTCATCATGGAGGTCTTCGGAAGTGCCTATGTTCGCATTGACCTTCACCGTCAGCCCTTCACCCACCGCAACGATAGCGCCGCTCGGAGGCGCCTTGAATATCGCGATCTTTCCAGACACCAGCTTCTCTTCCAGCGCCGCCGGTTCGACGCCCTCTTTACGGGCTATGGCATCAATCATATTTTTCAAGTCTGCATTCTCCGCATGTTTTTGTAGTTAGTATAAGAGCGTCTGTTACTCTTGTCTATCCCCCGCATCAGCGGCCGTGTGTGGGCAGGTTTCCCCACAACCCGCAAGCCGTTGGGTGTCCAACACATTGAGATTCTTTTGTTTCGAGAATATAGTAGCGCCGCTAACCGGTAGCCGCGACGCTGCTCTTCGGCACGGCAGGCTGGCTCGTCCTGATCTTTCAAGGGCATGCCAGCGAGATATGAGGGCAGTGTGAGGCAGGCTCGGTTCGCCTTAAGTAATGCTGTCTCGTCTTGAACAGAAGTTCCCAATGAGTTCCCCAAGACGCCCCCCCAATTGGCGCGGCATGCGCTTATTTCTTGCTGCCTTATCTCTGTTCGTTCTGACAGCCTGTCCGTTTCGCTCCTTGCGAGAGGGCGACGCCCCGACGCAATTGCCCCCGGAGGGCTACCAGAGCCTTGATCGCTTTCCCTTTCGTGAGGCGTGGTACGGCATCTACTTCGACGATGACAAGATTGGGTACAGCCACTTCAAGATCAAGCAAGGCAAGAACAGCTTTGTGATAGCATTCGATTCGGTCGTACGACTGGGAATAGGCGCTCAGACGAAAGAAATTGACCTGAAGGAGTCGGTGAACGTCAAACCGGACCTTACCTTGCTGTCCTTCGATTCACTGGTAATCATGGATAAAAAACAAATGCAGATGCGTGGGGTGGTCAAGGAGTCTCGACTCGAGGTCGAAATCGTTGTAGGCGGAGAAAAGATGAAACGAGACTATGAAGTTTCAACGACGGTCTATCATTCGTCTGCGGTCTCTTTGATGCCGGCGCTGAGAGGGATCAGAGACGGCCAGATGTACAGCTTTCTGACGTTCAACGCCCAAAAGCAGCAGTTGGAGAAGGTGGAGCAAACGATCTCTCGCGTGACGAGCGCCCCTGGTCCCAAGAAGAGTGTGTGGAAGGTCAGAACTGTTTGCGGCGACTCCGTGCTGCACTCGTGGTTGAACGAACAGGGACTGCCAATCATCGACAAAGGCGCAAAGGAGCCGATCATTACGTTTCTGGAAGACGAAACCTCTGCCAAGAATTTTCTTAAGCGCAAGAAGCAGGGGGCGCTGCCCCGCAATATCACGAATCCTTTCGCATGTGCGGAACCAGTGGCGCGGGGCTTTGCCGATATGGGAGGGTGAATAAAGGACGCATTTTGCACAGAATAACTGCGGACAATTCATGAACTCCTAACAGAATAGCGCCGACATATTGCCTCAGGCCTCTCTTCAGCATATAATTTCGTCGCCTTTCAGAAGTCGATTACTTTGCGCGGAGGTGCAATGCCCATGGATGTATGTAAAATTACGTATTGCGGGGTTTGAAACTATCGACCGCAGGCCGTCGGACTGGCGGACGAACTTGAACGAGAACTTGGCATTAAATCTGAACTCATTGAATCGGGCGGCGGCGTATTTGAAGTCGAATATCAAGGCAAGCTCCTCTTCTCGAAGAAACGGCTCGGACGTTTTCCCAATAAGGGAGAGGTGCCTGAGATTATTCAGCGGGGTTGAAAAGGCGTCGGGCAGACGATCCTGATGCTTCATGAGTCAGTTGTTTTGGGCTCACAGCGCGGCTGCAAGGTCCGCTTATCTTCTCACGCAAAAGAGGGCAGCAGCATGGTAATACAATGCCGATCCTGCAAGGGACTTATCCGATGCGACCCTGTTCTTGCCAGCGGGGATATGGCTCATAGGATCCGCTGCCCGCATTGTGGCCGAGAAGGCTTTATTGTCCGTAGCAAGCCTCTTGAGCGCGACGCTGACTTGGAAATCCTGACGCCGGAACCGGACTTGGATAAAGATATTGTCTTAGAGCAACGTGGCGAAAATAGCCACTTTCGTGAGAAAAAGGATGTGTGGGAACTGGAGGCGCCCCAGGGATACCGGGAAGAAGTGGAAACCATGAGCGGCGTGCAGAGGCCTTTTGGCGCAAAACCGGCGGCGTCCGGCATAAACTGGGTGAGATGGATTGTCGCTTCCCTCGCCGTCGTTATTGCTTTTGCCCTTTTTGTGAATTTGATATTGCCAGGACCTACGGGGCGCAAATTGTTCGGAGGGGTGACATTTCAGGGCCATGGAACAGGCGCTGACACGCCAATCGAGAATAGAGCAAAATGATCTTACTCAGGGAAACGCAAGAGAAAAAAGAGCGCCTCTTTCTCGCTCCGTATGCCCTCGCCTCAGAGAGGACAAAAGGGCGACAGTACCAGGAACGTGAATGCCCATATAGGACGGCATTCCAACGCGATAGGGATCGCATCATTCATTCCAAGGCGTTCAGGCGTCTCGAGTATAAAACCCAAGTGTTTGCCTATTACGAGGGGGACCATTATCGGACACGGTTGACGCATACACTGGAAGCCGCGCAGATTGCCCGCAGCATTGCCCAGTATCTTGGGGCCAACGAGGACTTGACCCATGCCATTGCCTTGGCCCACGATCTGGGACACACCCCTTTCGGTCACGCGGGCGAACACGCCCTTCACGATTTAATGGCGCCGCATGGAGGGTTTGAACACAACTATCAATCGCTGAGGGTTGTGGATTTGCTGGAGGCGCGGTACCCTGAATTTCCAGGTCTGAATCTGACTTACGAGACGCGCAGCGGCATTATCAGGCATTCCACGGTGTATGACAATCCGCGCCCCGATGTGGCCGCCGCATTTATGCAAGACCCCCAACCATCCCTAGAGGCCCAAATCGTCAATCGGGCGGACGAAATAGCATACAACTGCCATGACATAGAAGATGGATTGCGATCAGGCTTCTTTCAGGAGGCGGAGGTGTCAGAACTACCCCTGTGGGATGAAGTCACTCGGATCATTACCGATCGCTATCCTCATCTAGATAAAGACACCTTGCGCTATCAGTGTATTCGCGCGCTCATCGATACCTTTATCCGGGACTTGGTGGAAGAAACAGAAAACCGACTCGCGGCGAGTGGGTTCGATTCTCCTGAAGCATTGGCCCAGGCGCAAGAACCGGTGGTGGACTTTTCCCCAAGGATGAAAAACTGGAAGGGCGAGCTGAACGAATTTCTCCACACGCGGTTCTATACCCATCACAGGATTCTGAGAATGCAGTTCAAGGCGTATAGGCTCCTTCGCGATTTGTTTCAAGAATACGTAGAGCGGCCTTCTCAGTTGCCTCCCGGCGTTCAAAAACGCCTCGATGACGGCGACGAACCCGCTGAGCGCATAGTGTGCGATTACATCGCAGGGATGACGGATCGTTTTGCGCTCGACGAGCACCGGAAGCTGTTTTTGCCTTATGAATACTGAATTATGCCCGTGCGTAATGTGGCTTAAACGCCATCGGGCAGGCGCGCCATGCCATTTCGCGCAGCAGCGATTCTGACAGCCTTTTTTAGATCAGCAGGACTATTGACATTCATGGCAAACTGAAATTCGGGATCAAATTTCTTCAGGAATTCTTCAGTTACTCGTCTCACCTTCACGAGATCATACAAATCCAGAATCCTTAAATTTCCCTGCCGAAGCAAATCTTGTACAAACGGGATACAGGTTTTGGAATAAATGGCATGCAGCGGTTCGAGTCTGGAATCGATGCACGGTATCACCACGTCATAGTCGTCGACGAGATCGGTCATCCCTTGGATAATGAGTGGGTTCAGGAAAGGCATGTCGCAGGCTACCAGAAACCCAAACTGGGTTTGGCAGTGGTAAAGGCCTGTGTATAATCCACCAAGAGAACCGGCGTTGGGAATTATGTCAGGAAACATGGGGAGACCAAGGAACGCAAAATCGTCAGGGCTGTTTGTGATGAGAATGGTCTTCGGCAGCGCCTTTGCCACGACGTTGCGAACTCGTTCTATTATAGGCTCTTGCCCAACGTGCAGCAGCGCCTTATTCACGCCCGCCATCCGGCGTGACTTCCCGCCAGCCAAGATGATTCCAGTTACTGGGATGACTCGGTTGCTTGGTGTTGGGATGCGTACGCCTGTCTGTTCCCCTTGGTAACTCACCACCTATATCTCTTTATCGACGCAGCACATCGATGACCCCTCATGTGGGGCCGGCTGCTCGGGTTATACGGGTTCCCGAAAATAAACGCGAACTCCATAGTGGTTAGACTCATTAATTTCTACGAGCTCAGATTGCCACGTCGCCTTCGGCTCCTCGCAATGACAATGTTTTCTTGCGTGTCATTGCGAGCGAAGCGAAGCAATCTCGTGATAACTTGTGAGAACGACTATAATAGTGTCAGACGCAAATCAATAGAACGGCAGTAGCATGCAATCTCTCCCCGTTATCTGATGGCAGGGACGCGCGGCGGCGTTCCTGTCGCAGGAGCGCGGTGTGTTTCAGGACTGCCTTGAGGCATCTTTTTTTCCAGTTCCTTATACCTGTCGCCTAGCGATTGCGTCCCCGCCAGGATTTTGTTCATGTTGCCTCGCAGGTCCGAAAGCCTCTTCTTATAGTCTGCAGCAACATCTCGACAGCCGATGTCTCCTGTAAGCTTCTTGAGGTCTATGGCAATGCTCTGACGCATCTTAAGAAGCTGGTTGTAATGCGCAAGCTGCACGCCTATGACGGCGTCGAGGCTATTGAGGGACTTGAAAGTTGGATCGTCGCAGAAATTTATCAATCGAGTTCCGTATTGGTAGTAGTCGTTCAACGTCTCTTTGAAGTCTTTGATGGCGCGATTCACGTCAGTCAGAAGTTCCGCAAGCTCCTTATATTGCTGGCTTTGCGTTGCAGGTTTATTGAACATCTTGAATTGAATCTTATCGACCCATTGTTCCTCATCGAATGCCATGAACCCTTCCTGGCGAATGCGGTATAAAAATCTTCGTGGACCAGCGCCCGGCGTCGCGCTGAGCGCCTTGTCCTCGTCAGGGTCTAAGGTAAAGTCCTCTATGGAGATAGTTCGGGGAGGTTGCGTCTTCACGGTAATCTGGAACTGCCCCACGCGATCGGGCTCAGGTTCCACTTCTGTCTGGGCCCATGCAGCGGAAGCGCTGAGTAGGCAAAGAACAAGCGCCGCCCACATCATTATTTCGAAGCGGATACCCATCCGTCCTTCTCTCAAAAAAGCACACGTCAGCGATGTTTGCGTTAATATAAGCGATTGTACCAATTTTGGGCATAATATGCAAGAACGTCCTCACTAGCGACAGCCGGTACAATTGAGTTGCATTGTTTAAGACCCATATATACAATAGTGAAAACATCGTGGGAGCGCCTCATTGGACGATCAGATCATATTGGCTGCATCAGAGAACTTTGGAAATGTGACCGTGTGTCCTGGCGGTGTGGTGCACGTCAATTTGGCGCATGTCAGTCTAAAATTGCTGCCCTCTGAATTTATCAAACTCAGCGACCTCATCGCCCAGGCAAGAATAAGGTTTGAGCCGCCTACGAGACCCGGCGGCAAACCAAGCCTTCAGGTGGTTGGCCCTCGCGCCCCTGAGGGGACCGACAATCCGGAAAAATGAACCACACTTTCTGTCTCTCCCGCCCCGTCTGAGATTGAGATCATGCGCGCAAGCCGTTGCCGGCCGCAGGAGTCCTCATGGAAGGAGGCCTCAAGTCCTTGCTTTTATGCACTGGCTAGCCTATATTTCGGCCGTTGCAGGCGATCGTGAAGGGACTTTCGCTGTGGCGGGGGGCCGTAAGGATCGCCTTCCTTTGAACAAGAGGTACACGTTATGAAACCATTTTCTCTTATTCCACAGTTGTTGCTCCTTTTGGTGAGCGCATCCATGGCGTTGGCGCAGCCTGCGCTGCAGGGTGGGGATGTGTTGGCCACAGTGGGTGGAGTCAATATCACTCGGGAGATGCTTGATAACATCATTGCTACTATACCGGAAGAGAATAGGGTTCCGTTTCTCACCCCAGACGGCAGAAAAAAGATCCTCGACGAAGTGATCGACTTTGTGCTGCTTTCGGAAGCGGCGAAAAAGCAGGGACTTGATAAAGAGCCGGCCGTTAAGACTCGGCTCGAATATGTTCAGCGAGAATACTTGGCTCGCGAATATTTTCGGAGGAAAGCGGCCTCGAGCCCTCCTATCTCTGAGGAAGAGCTGCAAAAATATTACAAGGAACATCTCAGCGAATTTAAGCCTCCTGAAGAGATCAAGGCCCGCCACATTCTGGTAAAAACTGAAGCTCAAGCCAACAAGGTCATCGAGCAGCTCAAAGGCGGCGCGGATTTCGCCGAACTGGCGAAAAAGACGTCCATCGACCCGGCCGCTGAAAAGGGCGGCAAGCTGGAACTCATGGACGGACGTGAATGGCTGCCGCGGGGATCCTTCGAGAAATCCTTTGAGCATGTGCTCTTCAAGATACCCAAAGGGCAGATCGGCGGCCCCATTAAGACTCAGTTTGGATGGCATGTACTCAAGGTTGATGACCGCAGAGAACCTGAACCGCCTAGTTTTGTGCAAGTCCGGAGCATGATTCGCAACAAACTAGAGGAGCAAAGGAACGCCGCCCTCCACCAGCAACTCGTCGATGAAGCCAAGAAATCGATACCCGTCGTCATTAAATAATGTTTCTTGGTATGGCCTCGTTGGAGACGACTCATGAAATGTGACGATTGTACACACGCGCTCGTATGGGCGCGCCGCGCGGTGATCGCGATCAGCCTTTGGCTGATCCTCGCACTTGGCGTGACGTCCGTGAATGCCCTCGAAGGGCCGGAAACGGCCCCCTCGGAATCACTCCAGTCCACGCAAGAAAAAGAGCCAATACATGGACCCAAGGTATTTGAAGCCCTGTCAGCCTACCTCGACGGCCTCCATGGGAAGGGGGCGCCTCCCGCGAAAAAGAGGCAGTTGGCGCCTCATGATCAGCGTCGCGTAAGTCAGCCTGAAGAGCCGGATCACGAGGCGACGTTGCGTGATGTGCAGAGTGAACTACGGGCTGCAAAAAACCTCACAGTGAAACGAATTCAGGAAGGCGAGTGGGGGCTCGCGTCATTTTCCCTGGGACGCGCGAAAAAAAATGCGTCGCGGCTTTCATCTGCTCGGGAATCTGAAAACCTCGGGCGGCTGGAAAAATTCATGGACAGCGCGGCCAAAAGATCAGGAGGCTCAAGCGAAGGTCAGACTGGCGTCGTGGTAAATTCCATTGGTATGAAAATGCTGGTGTTGCCGGGCGGGACGTTCACCATGGGCAGCTCGGATGCGGAATTCCGACGAGTGCGAATAGATTGGAACGTAGAGGAAGACATGGTCAGGCCTGAAACGCCGTCGCACAGCGTTGCGATCAGCAAACCCTTTCTCATGGGGAAATACCTTGTCACGGTGGGCGATTTCAAGAAGTTTGTGGATGAAACCGGCTACAAAACAGTGGCAGAAAAACAGGGTTGGGCCTGGAGTTACGACGATGAAAAGAAGCATTGGGAAAAGCGGCCCGGTGCATCTTGGCGCGATCCTGGTTGGAAGACCGGCGACGATTATCCTGTCACCATGGTCTGCCATGCTGACGCGGAGGCGTTTTGCAACTGGTTGAGCAAGCGGGAAGGTCGAAAATACGAACTTCCTACGGAGGCGCAATGGGAGTTTGCAGCAAGAGGCGGGCAAGACCAAAAACGCTATCCCTGGGGAGACGAGTATCCGGACGGCCGAAAACTCAACATGGCAGATCGTCGATCTCCTGTGCCCTGGGCAGACAGAACTGTGGACGATGGGTCAGCAGGACCGAGCCCGGTGGGCTCGTATGCCCCAAACGCCTTTGGTTTGTACGATATAGTTGGCAACGTATGGCATCTGTGCTCGGACTATTATGATCCGCGATTTTATAGAAACACGGAGACAAAAACGCTGACAGACCCCCAAGGTCCCCGAAACGGCAAAAAAAAGGCGGTACGGGGCGGCAACTGGGCGTTTGGAGCAGGAACTGCGAGGAATGCCTTTCGGTTCGGAATCGATCCGCATCTTTGCGTGGATTTATGCGGCTTCAGGGTAGTGGCCCAGGCGCGATCCGATGACGTCCCCTTGACGAGTCCGGTGACCCCCCTGACGATTCAGCAAGTATTGGACGTGGGGTCTTTTCCCGCGCTTTTGGGGGAGATTAAGAAACTGGTATCCCAAGGACGACGTCTCGAAGCCAGGCGCGTCGTGGAACGCGTGAGAGACTCCGAACAAATCGCAACGATAGGAAATTATCCAGACTTCGGCGCCGACGTCCTGGATGCGCTTATCGATCTTACTGAGGACGATTCGCAAGCATCCTTCACCAACTCATTGGGAATGAAAATGAAGCGCATCCCGCCAGGCGCGTTCGTCATGGGGAGTTCGGAGGCGGACATCGCATGGGCCATGACAACGCTCGCGCAGAATTTGCCGCTGTCTCTGGAGAATGAGTATCCCTTTCACAAGGTTCGTATTTCACGGCCATTTTTTATCTCAGAGACCGAGGTGACCGTGGAACAATTTCGGAAATTCGTCCAAGCAACTGGGTACATCACGGATGCAGAGGAGGCTGGCGGGGGGCAAGTCTTTGATACACGCGCCAACCGTTTCGAACAAAAAGAGGGTAGCTCATGGAAAAATCCCGGCTGGACGCCTTCCGAAAACGAACCTGTAACCATGGTTTCGTGGTTCGATGCGCAGGCTTTTGTCGAGTGGCTCAGCGCCAAAGACAAGATGCCCTACAAGTTGCCTACGGAGGCGCAGTGGGAATACGCGGCTCGAGGCAACCTTCCCATGCGACAGTTCCCCTGGGGTGATGAGGTGCCAGATGGTTTAAGGGCCAACTACGCCGACAAAAACACCGATTTCGAGTGGCGAGATCGCGATGCCGACGACGGGCACAAATATGTTGCGCCAGTGGGGAGCTACGAGGCAAACAAGTTTGGCTTGTATGATATGGCCGGAAATGTCACGGAATGGGTGCGTGACTACTACTCGGAAGATTATTATCGCTATACGCCGGAGGTGGACCCTGAGGGGCCTGGCCACGGAGAAAATCGTGTAACCAAGGGCGGCGACTGGACGACCGGGGCCGCCAGTCTGCGGTGCGCGTTCCGAGGATGGTCCCGACCTGACTTGGCTTTCAACAACACAGGGTTCCGGGTCATCGTCGAGTTGGCTTCGCCGCAAAGTTCATTTCACCTCAGCGAGAATTTCCTTACCAGAACGTGGACGCCCGGGGCGGACCAACGCGCCGTTGCAGAGGCTGTCGCCAAAGAAAAGGATCGGAAAGCGCTTGCCGTTCAAAAAGAGCATGCCTCTTCCTCGCTGAGTCCCCAGAAGAAAGAAGCGCCTGTGAGAGGTCTTGTGGTGGTTGACGTAGCTCCTCGATCAGAAGCTGCAAAGACTGGCTTGTCCAAGGGGGATGTCATCGTCGAGTACCATGGGGTTCGAGAACTGACGACAGACGTCTTAAGGGAACTTGCTGCGGTTACTAAACGAGAAAAGGTTCGACCCGTGATGGTTTTCATTCGCGAGGGGGAGGAATACACCGTGCGAGTGGGTCCTGGTCTGGGGGGACTGACCGTGTCGGAGACGGTCATACAGGGGCCTTTCAAGAAACATGAGCCAGAACGTGAAAAGGGCTCGTCCCCTGATCGAAATAAAAAAGCAAAACCAGAGCAATGGACGTGATTTCAAGGACTTTTGTGCTGAAACAGTCTATCCTTGCGGCGGCATGACTTTTTTCATAAAAAGCTGGATTTTTTCTTCGACTATGATACAGGGATGCCAAAATTTGTTGAGGTGGTCTCATGATAGGAAAGATTCTTAGGATTATGGTTCTGGGGACCGGGATCATAGCGCTTCCAATGTGTTGTTTCGCGGAATCGGGGCTCATCCCCGTAAAGCCTAGCTACACAGAGGCGGCGTTTACCCCCAGCAAGGCGACAGATCCCACGGATTCTGAGGCTGTTCCAACCCCCTCTCCAAGAGATCAGATGTATGTCTTCTGGGTCTTGGGCAAAATGCTGAGCTACCCCGTTGATAAGGTCGAATCGTTTGTCTTGAGCAAACTGAAAAGGAACAACGATGCGGTAGCCGCGACCCCGGCAGGGGCTTCCTCTCAGCCAAATCCTTTTCAGTCAGTAAATTGGAGGGAGATACCGCCAGCGCCGCCGGCCAGACCCCGTTAGCCTTGTGGACGTAACAGATCCAGATCGCGGGCAGAGGGGCGAGGCTGCCGTTTGATATTGGTACGCGATTCTGAGCTCGCGGATTTGAGGGAGTCGCAGCGTCCTTGCTATGCCAGCGAAGCTGCCTATGACAGTACGGAGATGAATCATGTCAGGTGTTGTGACAATGCAAAGGGCTGAAGACATCGAGAACGTCATGGTGGAAGGCCTCGAATACAAAGGGAAAATGCTGCCGGTGAAGGGTATTGGCATTCGATGGCTCTCAAAATGCGGCGACGATGGCTCCGGTTCCCCGGCCTATGGATTGAGGTATTTCACTGCGGAACCAGGCGGCGAGATTCCTATTCATACTCACGCGTACCATCAGACCGTGTACATTCTCAGCGGCGTCTTTGAATCATGGGAATTTGATCCCAAGACCGATGAGATTATCCAGAAAAAGCTGTGCGGACCGGGGGATTTCATTTATGTGCCGAGCATGGTCCCGCACGGCATGAAGAATATCAGCGACGCCGAACCGGGCGCTTTTCTCTGCTGTATCTGCACGCCGGTTCAGAGCCCTTAAGTGAAGCGACAAATGCTGACTCGAACATAAAAATGTATCCGTTGCTCGCCCGCGCCTTTATTCGCTCCTCAGTCTCCTCTATGGCGGGCCTCAAATGTAAACGCGAATTTCTTATACTGGTTCCCGAAAATAAACGCGAATTCCATGGTGGTTAGGCTCATTGATTTCTACGAGCTCAGATTGCCACGTCGCCTTCGGCTCCTCGCAATGACAATGTTTTCTTGCGTGTCATTGCGAGCGAAGCGAAGCAATCTCGTGATAACTTGTGAGAATGACTATAAAGGCGTGACTCAATGATTCATAAGTAACTGAGGTTGACACGTGGCCTCGCAATGCCAAGAGGCGCTTCCCTCTCCTTGCGAGCGAAGCGCCGCGGTCTCGCGGCAACCTTTGAAAATGAGCATAAAAGTAAAAGGCGTTCCTGGCGTCAGCTCGTTTTTCGCAAGGACTCCGGGATTACGAGACGGACGCATTCCGGCAGGACCGGAGAGAAGGGCGCCCTTTGCAGCGCCTTACGTGTACGGACGGGTCATGGCCGAGACGCCAACTGTAGCACCCGGGCGCGTGTGGCGCACACATGGTCTTGAGTAGGTTCAAATCCGGCCGATTGAGCTGCGGCGATTGATTTCAAAAGTTCAACTTCGTTCACGTGGAATTTGGGCTCGACCACCAGCAATTTCGCCTGAGGCTTCATGATACGCGCCATATCGCGAAAGAAAGCGGAGGGATCAGGCAGTTCGTGAACCACATGGAGCGCGGCCACGAATTCGACCGTGTGATCGGGCAGCGACGTCAAATCGTTCGGCGTGAGCAATTGGATATTGGATAATCGCGCTCGCCGGGCCCGTCGCTCAAGGCTCGCAAGCATCTTTTCTTGGATATCGACGGCGATAACCTTGCCAGAAGGGCCCACTGCCTTTGCCATGGGAATGCTAAAGAAGCCCATGCCGCACCCGTAGTCCATGACAGTCATGCCTTCACGAAGGAAGGGGCCTAGAAGTTCCTCTGGCCTTTCGAGGAATCTACGAATGGGGCTCGCAAGTATGTAACCCATCCACCAGGGGCATATGTGTTCAGCCATGCCGCCTCCCAGAGCGCGTCGTCTGTGCGCGGATTCACCCCAGTTTAGACTCCGGGGATTTCTCGTTGCCCATTTTGTTTGCACGGCTCCATTCGGTGTAGTCGCAGTCGGGATATCGGCTGCACCCGTAGAAGAACCGACCTCTTTTCGAGCGGCGTCGAACCAATTCCCCTTTGCCGCATTTTGGGCAGGTCACGCCGGTGCCCAGGGGTCTGGTGACCTTGCAGTCAGGATATCGAGAGCAGGCGAGGAAGCGTCCCCTGCTGCTCGTCTTTATGACCATAGGCGCTCCGCAGTCGCAGGTCTGATCTGAAGGGAGTGACTGCGGCGGCTCAGGTTTTTTGTATTGTATATTAGACGTGTAGTTGCATTCTGGATAAGCGGAACAACCGAGGAACAGACCGAAGCGCCCTGACCTGATCAACAAGGGCTTCCCGCATTTTGGGCACGATTCATTAATCGGGAGGCCTGTCTTCTTGATGTTCTGCATAGCCTGCTTGGCGAGGGTGATATCCTCTTGAAATGGCAGGTAAAACTCGCGAAGCGTGTCAGTCCAGGAAATCTCGCCGTCTTCGATGCGGTCGAGTGACGACTCCATTTGCGCAGTAAACTGCGTGTCGAGAAGACGGGGAAAATTTTCCACCAGAAGGTTTGCTATAATGCGGCCGAGCAAGGTGGGCCGAAACTTCTTGTCCTCGAGTTCGACATATTTGCGCTTTTGAATCGTGGAGATTATCTCTGCGTACGTAGATGGCCGCCCAATTCCGAGCTCTTCCAGCTCTTTGATGAGAGAGGCTTCGTTGAACATGGGGGGCGGCTGGGTGAAATGCTGTCTCGGATCTATCTTGACAAGCGTGAGCTGCTCGCCAACATTCAAGAGAGGCAAGGACTTTGCAGAATCTTCGTTGGCATTCTTTTGCCCCTCGTTTTCATCCTCCGAATCAATGGAATAGATTCTGGTAAACCCGTCAAATCGCATCACCGTGCCGGTGGCTCGGAATCGCAGCGTCCCTGCCGCAATCACCACTGTGGTCATGTCAAAGATAGCCGCGGCTGCCTGTGAAGCGACAAAGCGATTCCAGATCAGAGTGTACAAGGCTAGTTGGGCTTTATCAAGAAACGGGGCGACCTTTTCTGGCGGGCGAGCCATCGAAGTGGGCCTGATTGCTTCATGCGCTTCTTGCGCAGATTTCCCCACCTTGTAGGTATGTGGTTTTGGAGGCAGGTACTCAGGGCCATAAGACGACATGATGTACTGACGAACGGCCTCGATGGCTTCCGGCGCAATCCTTGTGGAGTCGGTCCTCATGTATGTGATAAGGCCCACTGCGCCTTCGCTGCCCAGTTCGATGCCTTCATAAAGTTGTTGGGCAATACGCATCGTTCGCGTTCCGGCAAATCGAAGCTTTTTCGAGGCCTCCTGCTGCAGGGTTGACGTGATGAAAGGGGGTTGCGGCTTACGGCTTCTCTCTTTCTTCTGGACGTCCGAAACCACGAACGTTTCGGACTGAGCCTGCAAGAACGCGGCGCGGGCAGCCTGCACATCTCGTATGTCGGCTTTCTCGCCGTCAATTTCAACGAGTTTTGCCTGGAAGGACGGAGGCTTTTCACCTTTCAGCAGAGCCGTGATGGACCAATATTCTTGGGGGACGAATTTATCGATGGCGTCTTGACGGTCCACAATGATCCGCAAGGCCACCGATTGCACCCTGCCGGCGCTCAGGCCCGATTGAACCTTTTCCCATAACAAAGGACTCAGTTGGTATCCAACTATCCTGTCGAGAATACGCCTGGCCTGCTGCGCATTGTATTTGTCCTCGTTCAATCTTGTGGGGGAGGCAATAGCCTCCTTGATGCGGCGTTCGGTTAATTCGTTGAAAAGGATGCGATAGGTCTGGTCGTCGGGCTTGCCAAGTTCTTCCTTCAAATGCCAGGCGATCGCCTCGCCTTCCCTATCAGGGTCTGTCGCGAGGAATAGTTTGTCGGCCTTTGCCGCAGCCTCGCGAAGCTCTTTGACAATTTTCTCTTTGCCGGGAATGATTTGGTAATGGGGTTTGAAATTGTCATTCACATCCACGCCCACAACGGGTGAACGGTGTGGAATGCTTTGGAAGCGGGCTCTCCTTGTCGTCTTGTCTGAGCCGTCGGGCAGGTCTTTCACGTGCCCCACCGATGCCTTTACGTCGTAGTCCTTGCCAAGATACTTCTTTATGGTCTTCGCCTTGGCCGGCGACTCAACCACCAGCAGCGTTTTCGCCATCCAGTTGACCTCTGCAGTTAGAATCTTCTCTCGAGAGTGCGGATTCTGTTGATATCGGTATTCATTTGTCGAATCGCGTTGTCGATGCTTCTCATATTCTGGCCCACGTCCCGCTCGAGTTTGAGAGCCTTGCGGTACTTCGATTGATCAGCCGCAACGCTCGGGGCATATCCATAAGGGGTCTTGGATGCGGCCGGCGTCCCCCTCTGTTGCTTCTTGGAAGACGGGGCTTGGGCCGCGCCTTTGTTGTTGGCAGGCGAGGGGATGGCGGCCTTTCCCGACGGCGTGCTCTTGTTCTCAGATGTCGCATCCTGCCTTCCCGTCGCAAAAGCGTCGTCCCCTACAGGAAGCTCGGCTGCAGCCGCGGGAAGCACGTACAGGAAGATTATGACCGCAAGACAGACCATGAGACGGGCGAAGCGATCAATGCGAAGTGTATGATCCATGCCGCTTCGCCGTGTGAGACCGATGTCTGCAACGTTTGTCGGTTGTTCGCCGGCCTTGTGGTGGTCCCGCATTTTTCCTTCCTCCACGGATTTGCTCCGACGGCAATGCACGATCATATACTTGGTGGGAAATCGTTTGTCCAGCGAGTTGCAATTTTGTGGTCTGGGAAGTTGGCATTTTCGCCTTTGTTGGATATGTTGAACCGAGAAGGTAGCGGCTCGGTATGTATTCAGGAGACTCATATTGTGCTGAGCAATGTTGATGACAATCAGAGCGGCGCCTCGCTTGATGGGGTGCGCGTCGTGGATTTGAGCCGGCTGTTGCCGGGTCCTTTTTGCAGCGGCATTCTGGCAGACCATGGGGCCTCGGTGACGGTAATCGAAGCGCCCCGTTTCCGCAATGATTCGGTAATCGTCGATGTTCCTATGGTTCAGAGAAACAAAAGGCATATGGCCGTAGATCTGAAGCACGAGGCTGGCCGGGAGATTTTTATGAGATTGGCCGCCGCGGCAGACGTCATCCTGGAAGCGTTTCGGCCAGGCGTGGTGCGGGACCTTGGAGTGGATTACGACACAGTGAAGGTGTTGAATCCAAGAATCATCTACTGCTCATTGTCTGGATACGGACAGTATGGGCCCTTGGCAAAAAAAGCTGTGCATGATCTAAACTGCGTCGCGTATGCAGGGGTATTGGACCTGTTGAGAGATTCTCAGGGGACGCCCATCGAGCCTGGGCTCCCTCTTGCCGGCTTGATAGGGAGTCTTTATGCCGCAATCGGCATCTTGCTCGCCCTTCAGGCGCGGAACGTCACAGGCGCTGGTCAGTACATCGATGTCTCCATGAGCGACAGCCTCATGTCGCTCTTGGCATTGCCCCTGGCAGAGGCCCACAGCGCTGCGACCCATGCGAGCACTCAGGCGCAGCCGCCAGGCGCCCATGCGCGGCCATATTATCGTTCGTATCGGACGAAGGATGCGCGGTACCTTGCCGTAGGCGCGCTCGAGAAACATTTGTGGAAGCAGCTTTGTGAGAAACTGAATTGCCCTTTTTACACGGACAAACAGCATGACAGCGAGGCTGCCGAGGAGATTGCTCAATATTTCGAACATGCGTTCGCGCAACGGGACCTGGACGAATGGCTCGCCGTGTTCAGCGACGCAAATGACTGCGTTGCGCCGGTGCTATCGGGAGCAGAACTCTTGGAAGACAAGCACGCAGCTGCTCGCGGGATGCTCTACCGCACGCCCAGCGGCGCGCCCCAACCGGGGATCGCAGTGAAACTCGGCGCAACGCCGGGCAGCGTGAGGCGGCCTGGTTATCGATTCGGCGAGCATACGAAAGAAATATTGGTTGAACTGGGTTATACAGAGCGTGAGATCGCTGAGCTGGTCGCGACTGGAACGGTCTGGGCGCCGGCCGTATGAGCCTCAATGGACATACATTTTGCGTGGATTGCTGAGACCCCGTAGGAATGCGGCCGACGGGGCTGTGATACTCGATGCTATGAGCGAGGAAGGCAGCGTCAATGGGCGTGTTGTTGGTCGCCAGGCTTGGCGGCTCGCCGTAATACATGCCAGCCCTTCAGGAGTGTAAGTGGAAGTTATTACCACTCATCTTAACGCCGATTTTGACGCGTTTGCCTCCATGGTGGCGGCGAAAAAGCTGTATCCCGATGCCGCAGTGTGCTTTCCAGGGTCCCAGGGCAAAAACGTAAGGGATTTTTTTATTGAATCGACGCTGTACATCCTTTCGATTGAACGCGCCAAGGACATTGATTTAGACAAGATTACACGACTCATATTAGTGGACACGAGACAAAAGTCCCGGATCGGCAGGTTTGCGTCTGTGGCAGAGGCGGGCAAAGCGGAGATCCACATTTATGACCACCATCCCGCGTCCGAGGACGATGTCAAGGGCGGCGTCGAAATTATAGAAGAAATCGGGGCGACCGTTTCCATCCTGATCCGAGAGATTAAGAAACGCGGCATCGAATTGAATGCGGAAGAGGCAACGGTGCTGGCTCTGGGCATCTACGAAGATACGGGCTCCTTTACGTTTCCCTCGACGACCAGCGCGGACATGGAGGCTGCGGCCTGGCTTCTTTCCAAGGGGGCGAACCTCAACATCATATCCAACATGATGACTGCGGATCTCAACAAGGATCAGATAGAGGTGTTGCATCAGCTCATCCACGAGGCCGAGACGCTGAATATAGGTGGGATTGAGATTGTAGTGACCACTGCCACGGCGGAAAACTACGTGGGAGACCTCGCGTTGCTCGTCCACAAATTCAAGGACATGGAAAATATTGACGCTCTTTTTGCGCTTGTCCGCATGGAAGACAGGGTGCATCTCATCGGGCGGAGCGCAATCGTGGAAGTCAACGCGGGCGACATAGCTGCCGAGTTCGGCGGGGGAGGTCACGCGCAGGCTGCCAGCGCGACGATCAGGGACATGACCATCCATACCGCCCATGAAAAGCTGTTGAACTTGCTGCATGAACGCGTGCAGCCCAAACGAACTGCCGGCGAAATCATGAGCCATCCCGTCATTGCATTGGAGCCTCATCAGACCATAGGCGAGGCTGCAGTGTTTCTTAGCCGTTATCAAGTCAGTTCGCTGCCTGTGGCGGGGAGTGAGGGTATCTTGGGGATACTGCACCGGACTGCGGTGGACAAAGCGGTGCACCACGGGCTGGATCAGCATCCTGTGACGGACTATATGAACCCGGGCGCGCCCACAGTGACGCCAGACACCCCTATAGAACAGGTCGTGAGGCTTACCGTGGAAGGCCGACAGCGGCTTGTGCCAGTGGTGGACGACGGCAGGCTCGTCGGCGTGATCTCGCGCAGTGATCTGCTGGGACACCTGAAGCTTCCCCAGGGCAGCGACTCCTCGACGCCGGATGAATTTCCGGCAGGCAGGCCGCGCACCAAGAGCGTGCGAAGGCTCCTCGAAGAGCGACTGCCGCGGGATGTGTTAAACGTTCTAAAAAATGCGGGGGACATCGCGGAGCAGCGGCAAGAATCTGTGTACCTCGTAGGCGGCACGGTGCGTGACTTGTTGTTGAGGGACAGCAACCTCGATATCGACTTGGTGGTCGAAGGCGAGGGCATCCCGTTTGCCCGAGCATTGGCCGAGCAATTTCCAGGCTGCCGGGTGCGGAGCCATGAGAAGTTTGGAACCGCAGTGGTACTCTTCCCTGATGGTTTCAAGATCGACATCGCCACTGCGCGGCTCGAGTATTACGAACGGCCGGGCGCGCTCCCCACTGTGGAGACCAGCTCCATTAAACGGGATTTGTATCGACGCGACTTTACCATGAACACTCTCGCAGTGTGCTTGAATCCATCACGGTTCGGGCAAGTACTGGACTTTTTCGGCGGTTCCCGGGACATCAAGGAAAAGGTCATCAGAGTCCTTCATAATCTTGCATTCGTCGAGGACCCCACGAGGATTTTGAGGGCAATCCGATTTAGCAGTCGTTTCGGTTTCGTGATTTCAAAGCATACGGCGACGTTGATCAAAGGCGCCCTTAAAATGCAGGTCTTTGCAAACGTGGAGGGCAAGAGGATCGCCAACGAACTCATCCATATTCTTGAGGAGCGTTCGCCGAGTTCGTGTCTCAGTGTCATGGCCAGCTATGGGGTGTTGCCGGCGATACATCCGGCGCTTAGCTTTGACGAACGCGCGAGGGCCCTCTTTGAGTCGGCGGCCGGCGTCCTCTCTTGGTGGAAGTATCTCTTCAAGAAAGACAAGGTAGATGCATGGCGCGTGTATTTTCTCGCCCTCACGGACGCGCTCTCGCACGAGGAATACGCGAGCGTGTTGGAACGATTGGCTTTTCCCATCGGCGCTCGTCAAAAAGCGCTCGTGGAGCGTTCTGAGATGAGGATGGCGCTGACGTTTTTTGCATCGAACCACGTTGTTCGCCCCAGCGTGGTGGTCCATGTGTTGAAACCTCTTTCCCTTGAAGCGCTCTTGTTCATGATGGCTAAGACGACGCGAGATACGACGCGAAAGTGGATTGCAGACTACATCAGCTCGCTAAGATACGTGAAACCCGCGCTCAGAGGAAACGACCTGAAGGCCATGGGCTTTGAGCCCGGTCCGGTTTTCACGAGCATTCTCAACAGGCTGCGTGATGCGCGACTCGACGGAGAGGTCGCGAGCGCAGAAGATGAAAGGAACTTGATTCGCAGAACCTATCCCGCAGGCGCGGAATAGCGGCGCAGCACTGTCAAACGACTTGATTTCTGTCGCAGCCTCAAGCACCATAAGGCATCGCGCCATATCTCTGGCTGGCGTTTCCGAAGCAGCGGAAGCGCTACCGGCACACATTGCGGTATCGCGCCTGATAGGGCTCATGAGAGGCTGGATTTTCACGGAGGAGATCATGACATCAGAACCTGGCAAACACATCAAAATTTTCGACATCACTCTGAGAGACGGATCGCAGAGCAAAGTAGCGACGAGGATCAAGCTCAATGATTTACTCAAGATCGCAGAAAAACTTGGGCAAAGCGGTATTTATGGCGCGGAAACATGGGGAGGCGCGACGTTCGACGTGTGCGTCAGATTCCTGCGGGAGGATCCCTGGTTGCGCGCAAAGAGGCTGAAGGAGGCCATGCCCAACGTTAAAAATATGATGCTTATTCGTGGGCAAAACCTGGTAGCTTATACAAACTTTCCTGACGATGTGGTGGAGAAATTCGTTGGCGCTGCGGCGCGCAACGGAATTGACGTGTTCCGCATCTTTGACGCCCTGGATGACGTGAGAAACCATCAGACAGTGATCAAGGCGGTGAGGGAAGCAGGGAAGATCGCGGAAGGCGCGGTGTGTTACACCATCAGCCCAGTTCATACCATAGAAAAGTTCGTGTCTAAGGCGAGACAGTTGGAAGACATGGGCGTCCACCAGATTGCCATCAAGGATATGGCGGGGCTCATCGACCCGCAAACCACGTTCGAGCTTATAACAAGTTTGAAGAAAGCGGTGAGCGCGCCTATCCATCTTCATACGCATGACAACTGCGGCATGGCGATGATGTCCGCGTTAAAGGCCGTAGAAGCGGGCTGCGACATGCTCGATTCAGTGCTGAGTCCTTTTGCAGGAGGCACGGGCCACCCGTGCACAGAGGCCTTAGTCTTCTCACTCCATCGGCTGGGATACCAAACCGGCTGCGATCTTAAGAAACTGACCGAGGCAGCGGAAGAGGCAAAAAATGTGCTCAAATCGTATGCAGAATTTGAAGCCCCTTACGACGGGGTGGATTGTCGCATGTTGGTTACGCAGATTCCAGGGGGTGTCATGTCCAACCTCACGAGTCAGTTGAAGCTTCAAAACGCCCTCGACAGGCTGGACGAGATCATCGAAGAGATCCCGCGGGTACGAGAGGACCTCGGTTGGATACCGCTGGTGACGCCTACATCGCAAATCGTCGTTTCCCAAGCCACTTTTAATGTGTTGTTGGGGAGATATAAGATCATTGCAAATCACACTGCCAATCTGCTGAAGGGTCTCTACGGAGAAACGCCGGCGCCAGTGAACAAGGAGCTACAGAATCGAGTATTGAAAGGCGAAGCGCCGGTCACAGTGCGACCGGCTGAACTCCTGCCGCCCCTATGGCCGGAACTAGAAAAGAAGTTTCCCGGCTTAACGGAGGAGGAGATCCTGATTCATGCGATATTTCCCCATGAAGCGCCTGGGTATTTCGAAGAGAGGGCGAAGTCAGATGGTGGAAACTGAGCGCATTGCTTTGCAGGATCGTTTGAATCCGGGAGCGGGTATCCGTCAGTGCTATGGCTGCGGCGCGGACAACGAAAAGGGGCTCAGGATAAAGAGTTTCCTCGTGGGAGACGAGGGCGTGAGTACATGGCGGGCGCAGGAGCATCATTGCTCATATCCGGGATATCTAAACGGCGGCGTTGCGTGCACCCTGATCGATTGCCACAGCGCGTGGACAGCATTCGCACTGCAATGCAGGGAGGAAGGGATAGCCATGGAGGAGAGCGCGGATGCAAAAACGGGTTGGACCCGCGCGATGCACGTGGAGTTCCTTCGGCCAACCCCGTTGGATGCAGAGATCACCCTGAGAGCAAAGATGAAGGCCCGGGGAAAAACAAGCAGAACCCTGACGTGCAGCCTATACGCCCATGGACAAGAATGCGTACGAGCCGAAGTGACCATCGTGTTCGCGTGAGGCCGTGAACGACAGTGGTGAGACGAGGCTGGGAGGAATGTGGCGGGGCAACTGCCAGATGAGTGACAATCGTGGTTGTGATTGAAGCGCTACAACCAGCCGTGTTGTTTGTACCACAGGAAGGTCTGGCGCACGGCGTCGTCCAAAGGCGTTGACGCGCGCCAACCGAAGTCGCGTCGCGCTCGTTCTGGGCTGCATACCCAGGCGGTTTGCAGCAATTCTTGGAGTTTGTCCGACCGGATGAGCACAGGCTTGCCGGTGATCTTGCTTGCCGCGTCTCCCAGGTAGGCGGTGAGGCGTAGAAGCGCCGGGGGGACAGGAAGCGGAAGGACCCGTTTGCCGGCCGCCAAGGCCAATAGGTGCACAAAGTCGCGCCAAACGACTGGGTGAGGATTGGTAAGGAAGTAGATCCGGCCGAGAGACCGGTCGGAAAGCGCGGCAGCGAGGATGCCGTCTATCAAGTCCCGCACATAGATGATGCTGACAAAACGGTCGGGTCCGGCGATGTACGGGGCGATGCGTCTTTGCACCGCTCTGAAGACGCCCAATACATCGACATCTCGCGGGCCGAACACCGTGGAAGGCCGTACTATGGTGATGGGAAGAGCGTCAGCGCACTCGAGTACGGCTTTTTCTGCCTCGTATTTTGACATGGCGTACCAAGAGATCGGCGCAGCCGGCGCTGATTCGTCAAGGGGAGCGCCGCCATTGTTTGAGGGCCCCGCCACTGCCTGCGTGCTTACGAGAACAAAACGTTTAAGGGGTCGGTTAAGGGGCGCCTGGGAAAACGCCGCGAGTAGTCGCTGCGTAAGGCGGACGTTGGCGTCGTAGAAGTGCTTGTACGACGTGCCGCGCGTGGCCCCCGCAGCGTGTATCACGTAGTCGAAAGGGCCTTGGGAGGCGGCGTAGTCTTCCAGGGTGGCGAGGGGGACGACGGCGGCGTTCGCGGGAGAGAGGTGGCGCAACGACGCGGGGTCTCTTACTGGGCAGACCACGTGAAAGCCTCTCGCGTGCAAGAGGTCCACGAGGTGGCTGGCAATAAATCCAGTCGCGCCAGTGACAAGGAATTTCATAAAAGGCCTCGAGATACTCTTTTGGGGGTCTCCAAGTTTCTCAGGAGTTTGGCTCGCTTGGCTCGCAGCGGCGCATCAGCAAGTTTTGTGGCGTGCTCGCGAGCTCACATGACGACAAAGCAATCTCAACTTGCCTCAATGGAAGAGAGAGACCTCCGTCCAGTTCACGGTTCAGTGAAGAACCGGAATGTGCGGCGGAGGTTAGCACGAGTGAGCTTGTTTGTCATTGGCCTGGGTGCGAGAGAGCCTCAATCGGGCTCGCTGGGCGGCAGCGAGGGGTCTTGTCGTGAACAGTATCCCGGCCCGGCGCCATTGGTTGGGTGGAGACGCTTGCAACAGCGGCTAGGCCAATCGTAGGAGCGGCAGTTGACCGGTACGCGAGCTTTCTGTAGTGTCGCGACATAGAGAGTGTGGAGGCGATAGAAGTACAAAAAGCGAAGGAGAAACGACCATGAAATTCATGAGTGTTGCGAGTGTGGTGGCGGTTGTGCTGGTCCTCGCGTTGGGGGGCTGGGGTCACGCGGATGAAGGGAAGGTCACCGGGGGCGATGTAAGAAAACAGGCGGAAGAAACCCTGGACGCCGCGAAGAAATATGCGCTGCAACAGAAGGCCGAGTATCAGCAGAAGGTAGAGCAGGAACTGAGCGAACTGGGGACGAAAATCGCCGGGTTGAAGGAAAAGGCGCAGACCGCGACAGGAGAGTCGCTACGCGCGCTTCAAGAGAAGATGAAGGACTTGAAAGATCGACAGGCCGCAGCGGAGAAGAGGCTGAGCGAGCTAAAATCGAGCACGTACCAGGCGTGGTCGGAAATGCGAGACGGAGTGGATAAAGCCGTATCGGAGTTGAAGAAGGCGTACGACGGCGCGGCAAGCCTGTTCAAATAACGCGGACGACGTCTTATGCCGTTCGAGCTTGGATGGCGAGACGGGTAGTGGGACGAAATCGTCCACTACGTGGAGCGCCGTGAGTTCGAGCGCTTCAGTAAGCGTCGTTTCGAGCGAAGCGAGAATTCTTGGACCGGGGCCTGGCTGAGTCACGCCAGGATATCCGGTTGTTCGAGCCTTGCTCGTTTGGGATGAAATGGGGGCTTGTCAGGGCCGTCGCCGGGTTGGTCGAGGGCGTTCGTGAGGTGTGTAGTCGTTCTCACAACTTATCACGAGATTGCTTCGCTTCGCTCGCAATGACACGCAAGAAAACACTGTCATTGCGAGGAGCCGAAGGCGACGTGGCAATCTGAGCTCGTAGAAATCAATGAGTCTAGCCAGCATGGAATTCGCGGTTATTTTCGGGAACCAGTATAGCGAGTCTAAAAAGGTGATCATGGATTGCTTGGCGTTTCTCGCGATAGCGGGGCGCCAGCCGTGTCGTTGCGAGGAGCGGAAGGCCGCGTGGCTATGTCAGTGCACAGCAATCAGGCCGAAATGGTCATGTGGAACCCGGGTTGTTTTGGGGGGAAAGAGGGCGATGAGGGGTGAGGAATTGGTGGAAGTACAGTAACCGCAGGGATGTGTTATTGAAATCTGGTACGGGAGTCGAAATGGGACGCGTGGTTAAAGGCATGGGGAGCGCTCCGATGCAGGGCGGGATAGGACGGAGGGCAATGTTCCACGTGGAACATTCCTCTCCTCGACCACGTTGCTCACTCGCTCCATCGCGCCCCATAGAGCCGCGCAGCCACGCCTGGAGACCCCGCAATCCCCTCTACGCTCAGCCCTATTTGCCCGACTCATTCTGCGCCGGGGCAGAGGTTGGCGGCGCAGCCTCGGGACTCTGCGCGCCGCTCGGCGCAGCCGGCTGAGGCGCCGCGGGCGCGCCAGGAACTGAGGACTCGGTGACCACCGAACGCTCTGTTATTGCCACGCCCTTGTCCGAGAAATAGGTCAGCACAATGGACGTGCACATGAACAGGACGGCAGCAACAATAGTCACCTTACTCAAGAACGTCGTCGCGCCAGTGCTTCCGAAGACCGTCTGGCTCGAACCGCCGCCAAACACCGCGCCGATGTCCGCGCCCTTGCCTGTTTGCAACAGGATGATGAGTATGAGGGCAATGCACACCAAGAGGTGTATGATCAATACAAAAGTTGTCAGCATGTTTATCCTCTCAATCTGTATCGAATCCGGAATACACTATCCCGAGGAATTCTTCTTTTTTTAGGGAAGCCCCGCCCACCAGTCCGCCGTCGATATCTTCACACGTGAAGAGATTCTTCGCGTTGCTTGGCTTCACGCTGCCCCCATAGAGTATACGCACCGCTTCGCTTAACCCGTTCCGCGAGGCAGCCAATTGCGACCGAATAAAATGGTGCACCTCTTGAGCCTGTTCCGGCGTGGCCGTCTTGCCCGTCCCAATGGCCCAGACCGGCTCGTACGCGATGACCAAGCGGTCAGGATTGGTCGATTCCGCCTCCTCCAACCCCACTAGAAGCTGTTCCCGCACAATGGGAAAGGTAATCCCCCTCTCTCTCTGTTCGAGCGTCTCTCCCACGCAAAAAATGGGCGCCAATCCTTCCCGTTGGCAGGCTCGAATCTTCTTGCCCACGCTGCGGTTGGTCTCGCCGAAGTACTGCCTCCGCTCTGAATGCCCCACTATAACATAGGTGCAGCCTACTTCCTTCAACATGGGTGGGGAGATCTCCCCTGTATACGCGCCGTGCGGCTCCCAAAACACATCCTGAGCTGCGACCCCTATGGGAGCGTCACGGAGCGCCTCCGCCACAGCGGCCAACGCAGTAAACGGCGGAGCGACCACAACCTCGCACCCCGCACCCCGCTCCCGCAGCGCATCCACTAGCTCGCGCGCATAGGCCCGAGCCTCTGATACAGTCTTATGCATCTTCCAGTTGCCCGCGACCAACTTTCTTCTTGTCGCCATCCACAGCCTCCGTTCCCTCACAACGCCCCAAGCGCTTCTCCGTACTGCACCTTACGGTTTCTCACCCCCAGAACACATATTCATTGATTGAGTCCATGCACGAGTCGGATCACGATTCCAGCGCCTCCACTCCAGGCAGGGTTTTCCCCTCAAGAAATTCCATAAACGCCCCGCCCCCTGTGGAGATGTAGGATATGCGATCCTCCACGCCGGCCTGCCTGACTGCCCGTATCGTGTCGCCGCCGCCGACCAAGGAGAATGCCGACGACTGGGCGACAGCCTGCGCTACCTCCATGGTTCCACGCGCAAACTGCGCTGTCTCAAACACGCCCATGGGGCCGTTCCAGATGATTGTGGCCGCAGTCCGAACGACGTCAACAAACCTCTGGATAGTTTTTGGCCCAATGTCAAGCGCCATCAACTCCTCCGGAATCTCCGATACGGACAGGATCCGGCCCTCTCCCTGGCCCTCCATGTCGGCCGCTGCGACGACGTCCTCTGGCAACACAATTTTGCAACCTGTACTGGAGGCGTCTGCGAGGATCTGACGAGCCATATCAAACATGTCGTCCTCGACTCTTGACTTTCCCACTCGCAGCCCTTGCGCAGCAAGAAAGGTATTGGCCATGCCTCCCGCGATGATCATCACGTCCACTGAGCGCAAAAAATTCTGAAGGATGCCCAGTTTGTCGGAGACTTTCGCGCCGCCGAAGATGGCCAGCACAGGTCGTGCTGGGTTTTGCAAAGCCCTCCCTAGATTGTCCAGCTCCTCTTTCATGAGCAGCCCTGCG
>Ga0078972_1001029_pt2 | contig 42278 bp, 40 predicted proteins | sample YelNatPaOPGAMG01_FD_67568 | JGI IMG/M metagenome (GOLD analysis project Ga0078972, IMG submission 67568) | Hot spring thermophilic microbial communities from Obsidian Pool, Yellowstone National Park, USA - OP-RAMG-01 (SPADES assembly) (version 2) | ecosystem: Environmental > Aquatic > Thermal...
AGGTTTTCGACTCTAGTTCTTATCATTAGAATAAACTCCCAACGAAAATTTGAGCAAAAAGTTACTCTTCGCTTTTATTCGCTATTATATCATATAGTAACGAGAGCATCTTATAGTAACGAGAGCATCTTGCTCGCGGAAAAACCCTACATAGTAACGCGAGCATCTTGCTCGCGGACGTTCTTCATAGTAACGCGAGCATCCCTGCTCGCGGTATTTTTTGTTCTTAAAAGCTAATCAGCATGGGTGCTGGATACCCAATAGAAACTTTATTTAACTAAGTTTCTTGATCTAAAAGCTTTTTTTCTTTTTCGGGGACTAAATTTGTTTGAAGGTACTCCCTTTTCGAATCCTCATCAAATCTTAATTCTTTAAGATCTTTCTTGATTTTCTCAATTTCTTTATTCAATATTTCTATATTTTCCCCCTGAATCCTTTTTAATTCAGCAAGTATCTCTAAAGATTCTGGTTTAAATTGGCCAAATTTAGACTTTATATCGTCAAGCTCCCTAATAATTAGGCTTTTTTCCTTTACAACGTTGTCAATTTCAGCAAACTTCTTCTCTTCTAAAAGCTTTCTTTCCTGAAAGAGCAACTCTTTGAACTTTTTAAGGAGTTCTTCTTCACTCACTTTACTAAAAGCCCCATCTTTAAAAATGCCTCTTCCCAGCTCTCTTTTAAAGCTTTGACAAGACTAATTATATTATCTATTCTTTCAACAGAATTCTCCGCGTTCGCTAATGTTAACTCCTTTACGTAATAGAAGTATAAAGAACTAAGAGAACCAACAATTTCCTTGTCCTGATTTTGATCAAGCATAGATATCAAAGTAAATATTATCATCTGAGCTTTCGAGATGCTTTTGCTTTTTGTAAAAAGATCTTTATTCTTAATAGATTCTTTAGCAATTTTCAAATTTTTAATAATGGCTTCATAGGACATAATGACAATTTTCCAAGGTGGTGATGTCTCTAATTCATTTGTTTTATAAACCTGTGAACCATAAGACACTATTTTTTCCTCCTTCAAGTAAAACTATGAAAAATTATATAGATGAGCTTGATGAACTTGAACCAGAACTTGAACTTGAACCAGAGCCAGATCCCGTTACAGAGCTTAAACCACCTGCTGAAGATAGAGTACCTGATAGTGCACTTGTTCCTGAAAGCGAAGCTGTCTGATATCCTAGCCACATATTTTGCAAATCAAGAGTTGAAAGCGTAGCCTCCATTTGAGCAAACTGTTGAAGATAGAGGTTTCTTCTCTCTTGGACAAAGGCCGTTTGCTGATTTATCTGGTTTTGCAAAGCAGTATTAGTATTTGTAAGATTTGTGATTACAGAAGAAAGCTGACCAAATGGTTGAGTAATAGGAGTTAGAGCATCTAAAACTTGTTGAAATATTCCTTTATTCATAGTTACCTGAAAACTACCTGTAAAACCAGATGTAACGCTTATGCTCAAACCGTCAGCTGGCGTACCTGTTAAACCATTTATTACGTTACCCTGTCCTGTTACGCTCTGACCGTTTATGGTAGCAAGAACGTTTCCATTAGGATCCCAACCAGTAACGTTAACAGTGTATACTCCTCCTTTTGTTTGTGGCGCAAAACCTATTACAGTCGCATTGGGATTATTTGTTGTCCCTAAACCAACAATAGCATTTGCTACTGCCTGAGGATTTGTGCTAAATGCTTGGTCAAAGGTTGATGAATTAAAACTTAGTTGTCCCATAGTAGATGGATCGGTAGAAATTGTAATTCCTAAATCTGCAATTGAAGCTGGACTCCCTTGAGAAATATTTCCTGTAGCGGCAGAAGAGATAGCGTTTGTTAATTGGTTCATAAAGTTATTAAAGCTTGGATCTGAGAATAAAATGCCGGCTTGCTCTGTATTGGGATTATAAGAGGCATATTGGTTTCTAAAAGCTATTATGTTGTTGTAATCAGTAATGAAGTTATTTATCAAAGTTTTTGCATTCGAATCGCTATAACTTACATTTAAAGTTGATTGGCCAACTCCTACAAGGTTTATTGTAAGACCCGGGACAATATTATTAATATTATTAGAACTGCTGTCAATCGTAATAGGGTTCGTAGTGCCAAGTTGTACCTGAGCATCCTGAGCAGCAGTAAGAGTAGTACCCTTGGTATAGTCAGTAGAGCTTGATGCCCCCGAGAAACTTACCACCGTTCCACCGTTTGTCACGTTATCCGTAACAGTGAAGCCATTTGATACGCCTGTTTGATTAGAAGTCAGAATCAAAAAGGTGCCATTAGAATTACTTATAATGTTTGCTGTAACAGGAGAACCAGATGCGCTGTTTATTGCATCAGCCAAGCCTTGAAGAGTGTTATTGGAAGAAGTAATGTTTATAGTAAGTGTAGAACCATTATTTGACGTAATAGTAAAGGTACCTTGACCAATTACAGCGCTTGCCGATGAAAAGCTTTGAGATCTCGAACTCTGAGCTGTGGCAAGCTGGGTAACATTTAGAACATATGAACCCGGTTGTGTTGCTCCTGACGAAGTAGCCGTTAGGACACTGGTATTTGAGCTGGTAGCAGTAGCTGAAAGTACGTTGTTCTGATTTGCAAGAGAAGAGGCATCGCTTTGAAGCTTCGTTAAAAGGCCCTGAAAGTTATTCCAGGCTGATATCTTTGCCTGAAGCGTGTTCTGCTCTGCCTCCAATTGATTTAAGGTACCTGAGTCTTGTTGAGTCATAGCATTTACAAGAGCCGTTGTATCTATTCCTGATGCTAAACCAACTATTGATGCATTCCCAAGACTTACGTTATTCAAAAGCGAACTTGTGCTTGATGAAGAAGTAGGATTTACAGTCGACATTTTTCACACCTTCCTGTTTATTAGAGTTCCAGAACCATTTATAAAACTGGCTATCATATCAAGATATTTCTTCGGAGGAAACTCGCTTATAGTTTCGTTAGTTTCTGCATTATAGAATCTAATATAATAAGCTCCATTTATTTTTTCGTATACTTCGAATTTGCTCTTTATATTTTGGCTTTCAAGTTTAGCATTTAAACTTTCTACAACGCTCTTAAGAGTTTTTATGTTTACTTTATTGTTATTATTTTCTACACTTTGAATTTCATCACTTGTAGTATTACCAACTTTTGATATTCCAGATATACCTGCTAAGCGAGAGTCAATTGCTAATTGAGATTGCTTAATAGCCAATAGTTCAGGCCGAATTAAAGCAGTCAGATTTGAATCACCTTTATTGCTAGCAATCACCTTTACCCTCCTTAAAGGCCTTTTTGTTATTTTTTGTATTTATTATTTAAATTTCTAAATTGTTTAAACACAAAAAATAACAAATGCCCGGGAGAGACCCCGGGCAAAAAATATTATTGCAAAAGGGTTAACAGAGCTGATGGGATCTGGTTTGCCTGTGAGAGCATTGCTATACCAGACTTCATCAATATTTGAAGTCTAGTAAAGTTAGTCATCTCAGCTGCCATATTCGTATCTTGAATTGCAGCATTAGAAGCCGAGAGGTTTGTCTGCGCAATAGATAGGGAGTTAACGTTTGACTGTAATGTATTTGTCTGGAATGCACCAAGACTGGAAGCTATAACTGAAACCTCCGTGTTGGCAGCGTCTAATACCTGTATTGCATTCTGTGCACCAGAAAGCGTCTCTACATTGACCTGTGATACGCTTTCTCCAAGCCCTGCACTAAATCCAAGCGCATCAGGCGTAAGATTGTTTATTACCATGCTAACTAATTGACCTGCATTTGCGCCTATTTGGAAGGTAGCGGCATTCTTTGAGAGAACTCCTACGTTTACGCCCAATGTAGTATTAAGCACTCCTTGTGCAGTGGTCCAGTTCGGATTTGCAGTACTCGCAAACGATGCTGATAATTCGCCACTAGCAGCACTAGCTACAGCAACCGTTCCACTTGTACCTGTACCACTACCTGACTGAGTTACTGCAAGATTTGCATAAAAACCGTTAAATTTATTTGTCGAGGCAGTATCAGCTATTACAAACTGACCAGATGTACCGCTACTATTACCCGCAATATACTTAGCAGTAAGTAGATCGCCTGCGCTTGCTACACCATTACCTATATTCACATACACTTTAAGATCCTGACCAGCTGTTGCAGTTGCTCCCGCTGTTCCTACTGCACCACCGATTGCTGCACTAACACCACTACTTAACGTAACTGGAGATACCGAAAAGCTAAACTGACTCCCATATTGAACTGATCCTAAATCTACATTTCCGCTAGGACCAATAGCAGCAAATACCTGTGTCGTACCGCTAAATTGGTTAATTGCGTTTGCAATATCCGCTGCTGCCTGAGCACTTGTATCAGTACTTGCAATAGTTGCTGTAATAGCCTGCGTGTTTATAATATTACCTGCCGAATCAAGGGTATTAATAGAAAATGTAACCGTTCCTCCAGCATTATTGGCAGAAGTAAGAGCACTCGTATTAAATGCGCCTGTCATGTAAGCCTGAGTGGCTTGCTGCGCAATTTGCATTGAAATATTACCAATGTAGTTAAGATTTGTAGCACTTGCGGCTACGCCCATTCCATTAATATCGTTTGGAGTGGTAATCTGCGCCTGATATCCAAAATTACCGTTTAATAGTTTGACATTACCAAAAGCTGTAGTTGCAGCAATATTTTTCAATGACTGAATTGCTGAGTTAATCTGATATTGATCGGCTTGTCTTGATGCCACATCGTTCACAGCTGTGTTTGATGCGCTTACTGCAAGAGTTCTCATTGACTGAATAAGGTTTGTAACCTCAGTCAAAGCACCAGCCGCAGTTTGGATCATATTTATACCGTCATTTGAATTCTGAATTGCCTGACCCAAACCCTTAATCTCAGCCTGAAGGGTATTTGAGATAGTTAAACCTGCGGGGTCATCTGCAGCACTGTTAATTCTCAAACCTGTTGATAGCTTCTCAAGGCTTGATGCCATCGCGTTACTTGTCTGAGACAAGTTAAAATTTGCCTGCATTGCAGACACATTAGTGTTAATATAAAGCGCCATCTTCTTTAAAACCTCCCTGTTTTAAATTTTCTCTTCCCTGCTAAATAAAACCTTACTTATTTAAATAACCTCTTTTTCACCTCCTTTAAGGTAGATTTCAAATTCTAAGAGGTATATCGGTAAAATCTTTAAAAAAATTTAATATTCAAAATCGTTAAGAGAAAAGTTTAAGGTAGGATTGAAGAACAAATCAGCATCGTTTACTATAAACCCCTTATATTTTGTGAGGATTCTTGAAAGTTCTTTACTCGTTAAATCCCTTTTTGCCTTATGAGAATCAGTTTCAACAGGAGTAATAGGTTCTTCAAAAGTTGCAATAAAGTAGGGCAATATAACTGTTCTCTTACCCATCTCAAGTAATTTTAAAGAAAACTCAAGCTGGGAAAATGGGATATCGTCAATAGGTCCTAAATTTAACAAAGTTTCCCTCTTCACAGCAAATATTTCCTTTATTGGAGAAATAAAATTGCTTGCCACAATCCCTCTTTTAGTAAGCCCTTCTTCATCAGACCTGGAAAGATTCATTGCGTAAAAGGCTCTATTTTTGGATATTACTACTCCTGTACCGATTACCAGATTATTCTGGTGATATAAAGCCTTTAGAGAAGTAAGTCCTACGTCCTTTTTCGACAAATAGGAACACAGTCCAAAAATAGCCGATCTATCAATATTTCTTATAGTGCTCTTAACTACCAATATAGTTTCAGAATTTGACTCCTTTGACTTTTCAAATAATTCCTTGAAATTAGCAACTCTTGTTACTTTAAAATCCCTTGAAATCTCTTCTATAATCTTTTTACTAAATCTTTCCCCAACAAAAAACACTTCAATAGAATCCTTGGTCTTTTCAGGATGAATTATAAAATAGCCATCCTTTGATTCTATCTTCTCAAAATTAAATCCAATCCTTTCAAGGTGATTTTTTAAAGCAAGCCTTTCCTCTTCAATGTTCCTAGTTTTCTTAGTCCTTATTAGGTGCATTGGGATTCTAAAAGTTTTAGGGTTTCTTTCAGAAATTCTAAGCAAGAGATCATAGTGGAAATCAGCTGATGTACTACAAACCTTCTCTACTATCTCATCTTCTATCTCTTGGACATCTGACTCTAAGAGCTCATCAAATAAGCTATCCAGATCTGGCAGCTCTGAGATCATCTCCTCCAAAACCTCTATCAGGAGACTCTTTTCGACCACAAAAGTCTTGCCTATATAGTTATAGCTCTCTAAGAATTCGACTGAGAGTGTAGGCGTACAGATAGGTTCACCTTCAAGGATATAATCTACAGTAATTAGCTGAGGCGAATACTCCTTTGCTACTCCGTACACGTAAGACAAAAACCACGGATGAAACCTTGCATCCTTATCGGAAACTACAATATACTCTTCCTTTGATGATCTCAGAGCATCCAATAAAAATTGCAAATCGTGAAACTCAATTTCTTTAAATAGTCCAAACTGTTGTGTATTCAAAGTTTGATAGTACTCCTTTAAATCAGAGCCCTCCTCTTTTGGAACTGCTACAGCAATAAAATCAGGCTGATAATTGTCGCTGTAATACGGTGTCCTGATTTTCTTCCCCCTTTCAAAACTGCTCATCTCTAAGATTCTATCTTTATTTGTCAAGCCGTATTTATATATCCTTGTATCATAGTGATTAGGGGCATACCACTTGGTATGAATGTAAAAATCTGGTAGGATTTCAACTCTTGAAAAGAGCCTTTTTTGATCGTCCTTTTCCATTCCCAATCGATAAACATGAAGTTGTTGCGAAATTTTTTCGGAAAAGGCATAAATAACTTTACATTTTTTTGAAACTCCAGCCCATATGCTATCTCTTGCTTTAAGAAGACTTTCAATAAATGCGTACTCGCAGTTTTCATAATCTGCAGTTTTAATATCCTTTACCTTTTCAATAAAGCTTTTCTTACCCACAAGAAATTTGAACGGCAGCGCATTCATAACCTGAACTTCATCATCTGAAAAATTTGGTACTGATTCGGCAAGGAAATATCCAGGTGCAACAGGACCTTTTAAAGGATCCATCTCTTTAAAGGCAATTCCACAGGACAATATTTTACCGCTCATATCAATTAAGGTGGGGGAAATGATATCCAGTTCATTTTCTTCCAACTCTTTTATGAGCTTGATAAATATATCAAAATCAGATTTATCTGGTAGAAAAATTGGGGTAACAATAGCAAAGTGCTCTCCCTTTATATTTTTCTCAATAAAGGAGTAGACGTTTTCAATCTTTTCTGGCATTTTTAATATATTCAATTCAGCATTTAGATTTTTAGTAAATTCTTCGAGGATCTTTATTTCATCTTGGATTAAATTTTCATCTACAGGGTAAAAAAAGTAAAAGATGCTCAAAATTTCATCGCTCTTTAAGGTAAACCCTTTCTTTTCAAAAATTCTTTTTGGATGTAAGATATCCTCTTCATCAATACCTATCACCTGTGTAAGGTAAAATTTAGCCTTTTCTTTGTTCCATATGTGATTTTTTAGTATATCTTCTCGAGCATTTTTCGCTATGTTTGCTCTCAGATCCTCATTTTCAATAAGCATGCATATTGCACTAAACCACTCTTCCTTTCCTTTTGCCAGAATACCACACTTTCCATTTTCTACTTCAAGTTCATAGGGATCAAGCCTATCGTAAACTCCTGCAAGATTTGAACAACCATACTCGTAATATTTCAAGGCAGACCTCGCTCTATTAAAAGGAAGATCAAGTATGGGAGCTACAGCAATTTGAAAGTCCGAATACTGAAAAGGATAGACGTCAAATGGAAGCCAGTGATGATATATCTTTTTGGTTTCATCAACCTTTAAGTTTATAAAGGTTTGTATGTCCCCTCCAATATGAATTAGCACATTTTCATACCTAAGTGCAATCTCTCCCAAGACTTCGCCAACTATGTCGAAATCTCCTACATGAGAAGAGGAACCAAACCAACATATGTTTATATTTTCAACGCCCAATTGCCTTGCAGGCTTGATCTTCAAAAATATATCAGGATCAAGGTTATTTGGGCTAACTACAATATTATCATTAAAGTTTTTGTAAAATTCCTTTAAAAACTTGGTTGAAACGATAATCCTGTCCACAGTCATAAGCATATCCTCAAAAAAGTCAAGTGGCCTTTTCTTGTAATATTTATATCTGTTAAGCCAATAGTCTCTTGCAAGGTTAAAAGCTGGAACGTCATGATAAAAGTCATCGAACTCAAGCAAAAGTTTCTTTCTAAGTTTCTTTATGTATCTAAACTCTTCTAATCTTTCAGGATACGGTGTCTTTTGAACTATTATAAAGTCATGCTCTTTCATTAAACTCTCGTTCATCTCATCGGTAACGTTAAACTCTACCAAGTCGGAAAAGTACCTCTCGACAAATTTAGATGGAAGCTTCATTCTGTAATAAGGACAACCTGAATGATCGCTTACAACGCCTAAAATTTTTATCATACTTTTTGCTCCTCTTTAATTTTTTTTAAAACACTTATCACATACTTTTTCTCCCCAAGGGATATGTTCTTTCTTTTTAAAATTTCTTTTGACCAAATAAGCATCATCTTCTTCCAAAAATCATATAGGTTGTTCTCTATACAGTATTCTCTTTCATTTTCTATAAGTGAAAATAAATCCATTATCATCTTACTCCGGTATGAAGAAGAGGTGTTGTGAGAATGGATCCTATAGCCTGCAACCGATTGATCAAAAAACTTAAACCTATATCTTTTTGAAAGCGCTATCCAAAGGGGCATATCTTCTACAAAAAAGGCTTCATTAAATCCACCAACCTCCAAGATACACCTGGTTTTAGCAAGCCAGGATGCTGTTGGTAAATATCCTCTAAAAAGAGTCTTATATGTCCCAAACTCATCTTCATTTAGGTAATTAAAGTCATCCCTTCCAGAAGCAAGTGCAACTATTACCCTGTTTGACTCAACAGAACCCATTCTCATTAAAACAGTTTGTCCGTATTCGTTTATATAGGTCGCATCTCCAAAAACAATTGCATAGTTATCAGGCAATTTCTCAATTTCATTAACGAGCAATCTTATCTTTTCTGGAAAAAAGATATCATCTGAAGCTAAAAGAGAAAAGTATTTCCCTTCAGCCCACTTTAGGCACTTGTTTAATGTCTTTGTTATGCCATTATTTTTATCCGAGTTGATGTATTCAAATCTAACAAACCTACTTTTGCACTTATCTATCATCTCACATATCTTTTCATGCGTGTTGTCTTTCGAACAGTCATTTATAATAATAAGTTCAATGTTCTCATAATCTTGATCTATAACGCTTTTTATAGCTTGCTGCACATATTTTTCGTGATTGTAGGCAGGCATTGCCACAGTTACAAGAGATTTTTCCATGCAATTCTCCCCTTAAAAGATATCTTTGATGAAATAGTATAATCATTATATATATCGACACGCTAAAAAAAAATTTAAAAACATTTCACGAGCAGGATGCTCGTGTTACTATATTTCACGAGCAGGATGCTCGTGTTACTATATTTCACGAGCAGGATGCTCGTGTTACTATATTTCACGAGCAGGATGCTCGTGTTACTATAGCGTGTGGTATTATGGGAGGTTAGTAAGATTTTAAAAAATCCAAGAGGTATAGTATTCCTAGATAGGGATGGCACGATAAACGAAAGAATTATAGACGGATACGTCACAAATAAACTTGCCTTCAAGTTCATAAAAGATGCAAAAAGGGCAATAAAATTGCTCAATGATGAGGGTTTTATCACAGTTCTAATTACCAACCAAAGAGGCATAGCAAAAGGCTTGATGACCGAAAATGACCTTGAGGAGATTCACAGCTTTATGCAGAATGAACTTGCGCAATTAGGTGCTAAGATTGACATGATATTTTACTGCCCACACGATATCTTAGATAATTGTGATTGTAGGAAACCAAGAGCGGGTTTGATATTTAAAGCGCTAAATGAATTAGAGAGGGACGGGGTAAATATAAACGTGCCAAAGTACTTTATCGGAGACACCGATAGCGATATGCAAACAGCAAAAAATGCAGGTATTATAGGTCTAAAAATAGGGCTAGACAGTGAATTTAAAAATTTACTCGCCGCTGCTAGGTATCTAGTTAAAGGCTAATACCGGCTACTTGTACTGCTGCCAAAAAATTTTTTACCAAAAAACCCTCTAATTTTTCTACACACTCATTTATAGTCAAAATGTCGGTTCTAATTATGAGATCTGGGTCAACAGGCTTCTCATATACGTCATCAATACCTGTAAAACTTTTTATCTCACCATTTCTTGCTCTTTTGTACATTCCCTTTGTATCCCTTTTCTCGCAAACCTCAAGCCCTACATCAAGAAAGGCAACAACAAAGCCACTTCCTACGATCTCTTTTGCCCTAGCTCTTGCTTCAGAATAGGGCGCTACCATTGAAAGTATACAGCTTATACCTTCGTCCATAAGAGTTCTAGATCTTTTCGCTACTCTAACTATATTCTCTATCCTTGAATCCCTTGAAAAATCCAAATCTACACAAAAGGAGCTCCTAACTTTATCCCCATCAAAGAGTTCAACCCTTATGCCCTTTTGAATAAGGCTTTCATATAGCCTCTTTCCCAAAGTAGTCTTCCCTGAGCACGGAAGCCCTGTTAATAGTAAACAAAATGTCTCCTTCAAATTCATTCTCCTAAAATTGTGCCTTCAAGCAAAAAAATCACTTTTGATCGAGCAGATCGTCAATAATAGAGTCTTCTTTTGTGTAATTTGAATCATCAAAGGATTTTACAAAATCATCTCTCAGAAGGCTGCTCTTGTATAACAAAAAAGTTAGATAGCTCTCTGCCTTTTCTATGTCAGATTCTTCAAGATTATCAATAAGTCTCTTTAATTTTAGTCTCTTTTTATTAATTTTTACCATCTCCTCATCGAAGCGTTTTTGTAAACTTACTTCTTATTTAGAAATCTTTCGAGCTCGTTCTTATCAGATTCAAAGTATCTGGCAAGGTACCTTAAAGCCTTTCTAATCAGTTTATTTCTGGGATATACCCCATGAAACGTAAAATTGAAATCAGCTCCTAAATACGCCTTTACCTCAGGGTTTGTCCAACCTATTACAAACTTTTTAATCTTATTATCAATGCAATATTGAAGGTTGTCAAACCAGCTTACAAAATACACACTAAAATCAAGCGCTTGAGGATACTTAAATCCAGCAAACTTGTCTATTAAAATGTCTTCGCTTTGAAAACATATTTTATATCCTATTAATTCGCCTGTGGTCTTAGTATAGTATGAGAAGATCTTAGCCCCTAAGGTGTCACTCTGCAAAAGACCTTTGAAAAAATCAGGCGTTAGTTTATCAAAGTGGATGTAACTTTTATTGTAGACATTCTCATACATCTGATAATACTCAGCTGCCCTTACCTCATCAAAAGAATTTCCAGAATTCTCTATCTCAAGCTTCAAATCACTCTTTTTCTTTAACTTCCTCCTAAAATCATACCTTCTCTTTTGAGAAAACTTCATAAGATACTCATCAATGCTTTCAAAATCGATAAGCCTATAAGCCAAAGCCTGTCCAGTTAATATAATAAAACCCCTTTCTTTAAGGAATCTTATCAAACTTTCGGAGTATGCATTTTCTTTATCTGAAAGAAGCAAAGAATCTTTGGGTATATCCTTCACAATTAAGTATTCAGTATTCCAATTCTCAAATATAGAATCGACAAATTGCTTTTCGTCTATTTCTGGCAATACAAGATATTCTGTCACAGTAGTGCCCACAAAGGTAGCGTTTGGTTTGAAAAAGCGATTTAATCCTGGAATTTTTTCCAAAAAACCTAACTTCTTTGCAATAGATTCATCAGCGGTCGTAAGGATGTCAAAAATAGTTTCAAAGAGTATCAAGTCGTTATTTTTTCTAACGTTAAAATTATACGGTGGGAATCTCACAAATAATTCAATAAGTTCAGATGGTTCAAGTTGATTTAACATATTACTTGTCTACAATTACATCCCTTGTTCCAGAACTTCCCTTTGGAGCCGATACAACCCCTCTTTTTTCGAGTTGATCCATTATCCTAGCTGCTCTTGAAAACCCAATTTTTAATCTTGTCTGAAGATAGGTGGTAGACGCCCTTCTAGTAGAAATAACAATCTCTTTTGCTTCATCGTATAATTCATCAAGCTCAAGTTCATCTACCTCTTGACCGTTCTTTATCTCGAGAGGAGTCTTGTGTAAAGAGGGGTATTGTCTCCAATGTCTTACTATAGCGTTTATTTCTTCATCGTCTACCAAACATCCCTGCACTCTAATTGGCTTAAGAACGCCTTGAGGGTAGTACAACATATCCCCTCTCCCCAATAATTTTTCAGCCCCACCAAAATCAAGAATTGTTCTTGAATCCACAGAACTTGAAACTGCAAAAGCGATTCTTGATGGTATATTCGCCTTAATAGTACCTGTTATTACGTCTACTGAGGGTCTTTGGGTAGCAAGTATCAGGTATATTCCAGTAGCTCTTGCCATCTGAGCCAGACGAAAAACTACTTCTTCCACCTCTTGAGAAGCAAGTTTCATAAGATCCGCAAATTCATCAATTACTATTATAATATATGGCATTCTTTCATGAGGAAACCTTTCATTAAAAGTCTGAAGATTCCTTACTGATCTTCTTGCAAAAAGATCGTATCTCTTTTCCATCTCGTTCAAGGCATACACCTTGAGAAGTTTGGCTGCATCTTTTGCGTTTACAATAATGGGCGTCCTGAGATGGGGTATCCCCTCATACAAAGACAGTTCTACCCTTTTGGGATCTATTAAAAGAAGTTCAAGATCCTTTGGCGTGTTCCTTGCAAGAAGACTAAGTAATATTGAATTCACACAAACCGATTTACCTGCACCAGTTGCGCCCGCAATAAGCGTATGGGATAGATCGAATATATCTGCTATTACGCTATTTCCCAAAACATCCTTACCAAGTGCTACCAACAACTTTGAAGGATTTTCTTTCACAGCTTTATCAGTTAAAATCTCTGATAACCTTACTGGAATTCGCTTGCTTTTAGGAATTTCTACACCAAGAGTACCCCTCCCAGGAATAGGGCCGTCAATCCTAACAGACCCGGTAGCTAAACCAAGCGCAACCTCATCAGCAAGGGATATAACCTTTTGTAATTTTGTGCCAGGAGGAAGAGAAATCTCGTAAAAAAGCAAAGTAGGACCTTCATAAAAGCTTGTTACTTTGACATCTATACCAAAATCAGCAAAAATCTTTACTAACTTTTCCTTAACCTTTGAATGGTCAAGATTTGATCTAACCTGAATTGGAGGTTTAAGAAGAGATATATCAGGTAATACATAAGATTTATCATTAAGGCTTAAGTTATTTTTATTATCGCCCTCTTTTTTTAAGATCAACTCATCATCTCTTTTTGCCGAATCTGGTAAAGGCTTTGCAACTTCAAATCTAGATAAGGCGCCAGCTTTTGCATCAAAAGATTTTCTATTTAGGTCTTTTTTTTTATCTATTTGAAAATTTTTTTTTAAGAATGCTGGCAAAAAAGATTTAAGAGTAGGCCATTTTTCATTATAATAGTAAGCCTTAAGTAAAATAAAAAAGGATAAAAAAAGTATTAAAAAGGTCGTTGCACCCTGTAAACCAAAGAAGAATTTCAAAAGGGGCACAAACTTAACAGAAATTTTTGGAATTGGAGCTGTATTTATAGGCCACAGTGTGAAAGGTATTTCATATAAGCCAAGCAAAAAAACTGAGCATAACGATACCAACAAAGACAAGCAAAACTCTATAAAAAAGTTTTTTAAACTGTAGCTAAACCTAAGATCGACCACTAAAAGCGTCAAACATAGGAAAAATGCAATTCCAAACTGCTCTGACATTATCCTTAAATATTTCCCAAATTGACCGCTGTCAGGCAAAAAACCAAAAATGACGATGAAGATGTAAGCTAAAAGTACAAAAATTCGAAAGTATTTGGTATCAAACTTAGCCAGACTCTTCATCAATCTCCTCAGCACATTCAGAGTATTTTATAAAGAAATCACTACATTCTTTAAACACCATATCCCTTTCGTTGTCAAGTGTTATCATATGATACGAGTCGTGAAGTTCAACAAACTTTTTATCCTTTGATGATATTTTATTATAAAGTTCTCTGGCATTTTTAATATTGCAAAGATCATCCTGTTTAGAGTGTATAACAAGCGTTGGAGTCTTGATCTGATTTAAATAAAGTTTTACGTTCTTAGAAAATCTTAAAAGTTCTCTAATTGCAATTGCACTATAGCTCTCATAGACACCAGAAGATTTATTTTGCATAATCCTTAAAACCTGACGTCTAACGGATTCATTCTTTATCCCATACGGGTCAGATTCTTTATAAGAATAAAACCAAATAAAGGGTGGTATAAAAGCAAGCGGAAGCAAAAACTTATACCAGGGAAGATTCCATCCATCTATTGCAAGTGTTGGAGAAAGTAAAGCCTGTGCTCTTACAGGAAAATTACGACTAATTTCAAGACAAAGCAAAGCTCCAAGACATATTCCACTTATAAATACCTCATTATACCCATTTGATATTGTTTTATATTTATCCTGCGCAAAATAAGACCAATCCTGCCATATAATTTTGTCAAGAGCAGACGGTTTAGTACAATGACCGGGCAAACAGGGCACAAATACGTCGAATTTCAAAGAAAACAGATACTTTGCAAACCTTGAAAGCTCAAAAGGAGTCCCCGTCAGGCCATGAAATAAGATTACCGCTCTTTTATTGCCCGATTTTAATTCTATGTCCCTAATCAACTTTTTAAACCGATAATTTTGAGAAAAGCTTATCTAAAAGTTTTATGGCAAGATCTATTTCATCATCAGTAATATACAGTGATGGTGCAAGAGTAAATACATTTTTATAATAGCCTCCAACATCAAGTACAAGACCGTATTTTTTCCCTTTATATTCAAGGTTACCCCTTAAGCCTTCTTCAAGAATAGCATCAGTAAGCGCTTTATTTGGGGTAAACGAATCATCCTCACATACCTCAATTCTTAAAGCAAGTCCAAGCCCCTCAACATGCCCTATGGTTTTGTACTTTTTCTTTAAATATTCCAAACCTTCAAGGAAAAGCTTACCCTTCCTATTCACCTCTTTTTCAAAATTTTCTTCCTTTACAAGATTCATAACCTCAAGGCCAACCCTTGCACCCAATATATTTGAAGCAAACGTCGAATGGGTAGAACCAGGAGGAAATATATCAGGATTTATGATATCCTCTCTTGCCCAAACCCCAGAAAGCGGATTCAAACCATTTGTTAAGGACTTGCCAAAGGTTAATATATCTGGAGAGATGCCAAAATGCTCTGCCGCCCACATTTTTCCTGTTCTAAAGAATCCCATTTGAATTTCGTCATCTACTAATAATATCTTCCTCTCCTTCACAATTTTACAAAGCTTTTCAAAATAGCCTTTTGGAGGAATAACATAGCCCCCAGTGCCCTGAATCGGTTCAATAAAGAATGCTGCATACTCGCATTCTGAAGTCTTTGGATCCCACACGCCATTATACTCTGTATCAAAGAGCCTCTCGAACATTTTAAGACAATAAAAATCACAATTATCAAGCTTCTTCCCATAAAAACATCTAAAACAATATGGATATGGATGAAAGTAAGCCCTATCTGAAAAATGTCCGAATCTTCTTCTATATCTATAACTTGAGGTGATAGATGATGCCCCAAGCGTCCTACCGTGATAACCGCCCATAAATGCGAACATCAAGTTTTTACCTGTATAGTTTCTCACAAGTTTCAATGCATCTTCAATTGCTTGAGAACCACCAACATTAAAGTGAACCCTACCCTTCTTGTTAAAGCTATTTTGAATAGAAAGGGATATCTCCTTTGACAAAAGAATCTTAGGTTCACTTAGATATTGGGAAGCAAGCTGCCCAAGGGTATTAATCTGATCTATTAAGGCATCGTTAAGTTTTTTGTTTTTATACCCAAAGTTGCACGCGCTATACCACATCTGGAGATCCAAAAATGGGGTATTTGAGGAATCAAACACGAAAGAACCTTCTGCACTGCGAAATATTTTCGGTTCTTTTACGTAATGAACTGTATCTCCAAACGAACAAAATTCTCTTTCTAATCTATAAAGTTCTTGATCTGTCATTAACTTTGCCTCCTAAACAATTTAATACACAATAAGGTAAATAATATTTTTAATTAATAAATATTTCAAAAGCGAGTAAAAATTTTTATACAAAACATCCATTTAATAAGTGTTCATAAATAAGATCTCTAATTTCAGAAAAGCTATTAAAATTATAAAAATTATAACCCTTTTCAAAAGAAAATTTACTTAATTCGCCCTTTGAAAATATAAAGTCCGCTAACCTCACAGGGCAAAAATCAGACCTACCGTTGCCAATGTAATATATAAATTTTTTATTCGAATACTGCTCTACAATTTTACACTTGCACATGCCCGATGAAACCAGACATGTACTTTCTTTATAAGGAAAATCCAAATACAACTTGCCTTGCTTATAAACCAGAGAATTTGAAAAAAATCTTAAATTTAACTTTAGTTTTTTAAATATATAATCTATAAACAAGTCAAATCCATCACTTAACACTATCAAGTCTATTCCTTTGTGTTTTATAAAATCGCAAAAATTAACAAAACTATTGTCTATTTCTACACCGTCAAGAAAATCATATATCTCTTCAATAGTAACATCCTTTACGCAATCGATCTGCCTTTTTAGGCATTCATCGGATCCAATCTCCCCATTTTGCCAAAGAGATTCTATTTTGACCCACTCTTGAGTAGCGAATTTATCTAAAAATTCGTCCACCGTATCATTTTTTGTTATAGTTCCATCAAAATCACAAAATATAATCTTTTCCATAGTTATTAGCTTATGTAAAATTGATTAAAATATAATTAAAAAACAATATATAAGCTCTATAATAAGATTTTTTAGACACTTTAACATAATTTATACCTCACTTTTATGATTTTTGCTACAATCAGGCCAAATTTTGAAAAGAGATTACTTTAGCATAGGGCACTTACCATTTTCGCTTATTTTAGTATCCAATGAACAATGATCGCGATATCTTTTACAATTCTCATTACACTTTGCACCCTTCTCAATACAGGCATCTAATCTAAAGACTATATCAAGATTTTCAAATCTATTCTTTAAGCAAGACACCAAACTTTCTGCATACTTGTTTGCCTCATAAAGCGTAAAACAAGCCGGAAAAACTAGATGCAAGTCAAGGTATGTTTTATTTCCTGATTTCCTAGTTCTTATTGCATGAACTGATAATAAACCTGGAATTTTTGTGCACTGAGACTGTAAATATGACTCCACTTCTGCAACTCTTGTTTCCATTATTGAAGATATAGATCTGTAACCTAAAAGCAATGAGGTTTTTAATATCCACAGAGCAATCAGGATCGACATTAGAACATCTAAAAAGTGCAAAGAAAATGCCTCTTGCAAAAACAGGCCTATCATAACTGCAAAACCAACAAATACATCGGCCATAAGATGAATAGAGTCAGCTCTTAAAACAGCAGAATTAAAACGCTTTGCACCATATCTTTCAAAAAATGATCCAAACAATACAAGAATCAGGGTAGAACCGTAGAAAATCATAGATACAGTTTCCATCTTAAAAGTAGGTTTATTTATTCTTGAAACTGCCTCAAGGAGAATAAACCCTGCAAGAGTTAAAAGAACAATGGCCTCTAGCAATACAAACAGATCCTCTATTCTTCCATGGCCATAAGGATGAGTTTTGTCAGCAGGCTTTCTTGCACCTATGCAGGCAATCCCAGCTGCAAAACTAAGAGCAACATCAGTAAAGGCGTGAAATCCTTCTGCGGTAATAGCAAGCGACGATGTCAAAAAACCAGCGTATATTCTTATAAACGCACCTACAAGAGCAAGGAAAGCCGCTACGTATGCAAAGTATTCTTCATTTTTTAACAACACAAATTTTTGCCTTTATTTTAAGTATTTATTTTATTTGGACTTTTCTTTCATTCTTTTTCTGAAATTTGTCCAATCTACAACTAGAGCAGTAGCATTAAATATAGATGAGTAAGTTCCACTAATTATACCTATTAGCAGGGCTATGATAAACCATTTTATAACAGGACTTCCAAATATAAGCAAAGATAATAGAACTAACACAACAGTAAATGATGTGTTAATAGACCTTGAAATTGTTTGAAGTGTACTGAAATTGGCAATCTCCTCAAAGCTGTGCTTTTTTATAAACTTCATATTTTCCCTTATCCTATCAAAAATAATTATAGAATCATGCATAGAATAACCTATAGTACTCAAAACAGCAGTAACAAAAAGTGAATCAACTTCTGCATGAAAAAGCACACCAAATATCGAGAAAAGTCCCGTTATGACCAAAACATCGTGTAAAAGGGCTATTACTCCGCAAATAGCAAAAACAGGCTTGTATCTTAAAGAAAGGTATAGAATTATTAAGAGAGATGCTACAACAACTAATATTATCGCCTGTCTAACAAGTTCAGCTGAAACCGTAGGACCTACCATATCTATTTTGTCAAAGGTAATTTTTCCTAATTGGGATTCAAGACTTGAAACCAGAGATCTTTGTTCCTCAATGCTTAAGGGCTTTGTCCTAATAATAAAGGAATTTCCCGATTGTTGAATCATTGTATCTCTTAAATTGTTTGATTCTAATACAGCCCTTAGTTTATCTATAGTAATTTGATTCGCTGGTCTCATTTGGATCATAGTACCACCAGTAAAATCAATTGATGGTCTTAAACCGAACATAATAAGAGAAGCTATCCCTGGAAGAATTATTAGTAAGGATAAACCATAAAACCACTTTCTAAGTCCAATTATATTCATTATTTCTTCCTCCTTTTAGCTCTTCTATCCTTTCGGGAGAAAGAGGTCTTATCTTGTTTTCTTTCCTTTTCTCCTAAAGGAAAAGCTTCATCAGAGCCCTTTGCTTTTACATTTTTATCAGATTCTTGATTTAAAAGAGGTTGCGCCTTCGTTTTAGACTTTGGTTCATCTACAGAAAGTAAGGGTTCATTAGGCACCTCATCCGTAATTGATGCGTTTATGCCAACTCTTGCACCATAGAAAACTAATTTTTTGAAAAAATCAATACGAACAACAAAGTCCATCAATGCCCTCGAAATTATCACAGCAGTAAAAAAACTTATAATAACACCAATAGCAAGAGTTACTGCAAATCCCTTTATTATACTAGAACCCCACGTAAAGAGCACTGCAGTTGTAATAAGGGTGCTGGCATTAGAATCAATAATCGCTGGCAAGGCCCTTTTGAAGCCCATATCCATTGCAGATATTAGTGGAATACCCTTTCTAAGCTCCTCCTTTAATCTTTCAAATATCAATATATTTGCATCCACTGCCATACCAATAGAGAGTATAAAACCGGCAATACCTGGCAAAGTTAAGGTTACAGGTATAAACTTAAATATAGCAAGCACGATAATTCCGTATAAAACAAGCGCCAAATCTGCAACTAATCCAGGTAATCTATAATACAAAATCATAAATATAGCAACAAGCAAAAGTCCTATAAAACCAGCTCTCCAGCCAGAATCAACTGCGTCTTTGCCAATAGTAGGACCAACTACCCTTTGCTCTACTAATTTCACAGGAACAGGTAAGGCACCTGCCTTTATTTGTATTGCAAGTTCCTTTGCACTTTGTAGCGTAAAATTACCAGATATCTGAGCCTTTCCGCCCGTAATAGCCTCCTTTACTACAGGGGCAGATATCTCCTTATTATCGAGAAATATAGCCAGAGGCTTACCTATGTTATTAGCTGTAACCTCAGCAAATTTTTTTGCACCTTCAGAAGTAAAAGTTATATCCACTACAGGTCTGCTGTTCGAATCATATCCAACCTTTGCATCCTGCAAATCAGCGCCTGTCAATACAGTTTTCCAACCAGTAATTTGACCTGTTGCAGTATCATAAATCGGTTCTTTGAATTCGAGAAAAGCAGTCTTTCCTATAACGTTTAAGGCATGCTGATAATCCTTAATGCCGGGCAGTTGCACGAGAATAGAATTGCTACCCTTTAACTGTATAAGGGGTTCTGAAACACCAAGCCCGTTTACCCTGTTCTCAATAACTGCCTTGACTCCCTGCATTACCTCTTTGTTAACAGTAATGTTTGGAGTATTCTGAGCTTCAAGCACCACTTCCATCCCACCCTGCAGATCTAAACCCTCTTTGAGGGGCATCAAGTAGTTTATAGCAATTGCAACGGCAACAACTATAAGGATGACGCCCCATCTTAATCCTCTAAATTTCAAATCCTTCCAACTCCTTTCAAACTAATTTTCGCTTTTAATAAAAAACGTTTCATGAATTTAGGGCGTTTACGATCTTATATAAAACAGACAAATTATGAATACTAAGCAAGGTCTTGCCAAGTAATTCATTACAAACAAACAGATGTCTTAGATATGCCCTTGAAAAGTTTCTACAGGTATAACAGTCACAATCTACATCTAAAGGAGATTCATCATCTTTAAATCTCTTGTTAGATATATTTATCCTCCCTTTATTATACAAAATTGCAGTACCGTGTCTTGCAATTCTGGTCGGAAATACTGAATCAAACATATCAATTCCCATCTTTACATACGTTAATATGTCTGAACCAACTCCCATTAGATACCTGGGTTTATCATCTGGAATCACCTCAAGCGTAGCAGCAAGAACTTCCTTCGTTAACGTTGCTTCCTCTCCAACTGATAGCCCACCAATAGCAAATCCATCTACACCAAGCGATAAAAGGGCTAAGGCGCATTCCTGTCTGAGTTTAAAGTTCATACCGCCCTGAACTACACCAAAAAAAAGCTGACCAGGATTTCTTTCTACTTTGATAGAGCGCTCAGCAAATTTCAAGGTTCTCTTGACAGACTCCTCTTCTCTTTTTGCAGTGCAAGGATATTCTGGACACTCATCTAAAAATATTGCTATATCAGAATTTAGTTTTTTTTGGATTTCTAAAACCTTTTCGGGTGTTAATAAGATCTCATTTCCATCTAAAATAGATCTAAAAACTACTCCATCATCAGTAACCTTTCTATAGCTAGAAAGGCTAAAAACCTGAAATCCTCCAGAATCTGTGAGTATTAGGCCATCCCAATTCATGAACTTGTGGAGGCCTCCTAATTTGTTTATAATTTCCTCGCCCGGTCTTTCATGAAGATGATATGTATTTGAAAGTATCATTTCAAAACCTATCTCTTTAAGCTGTGATGGTGTAAGAGCGCGTACCGTTCCTCTTGTAGCAACAGGCATAAAAAGGGGCGTTTTAGCGCTCTTACCTCTAATGTACAACTTCCCCCTTCTTATGCCGCTTTTACTATCAAGAAAAAGTTGAAAGGGAAGGTTAAATTTATCCATTCACTTTAACTTTCTTTCTCGCAACAATTTTTACCAGGATAAAAAACCCGTTCAATTGATCTTGCCATACCTGTTGCCTCGTCTATCTCAACAGCAACAGCTTGAAGTTGAGGCTCTTCAAAATCAACCTCAAATTTCTTTGGTATACATGTTAAAAATTTTTGTATTATAGAATCCTTCTTAAAACCTATAATCCCCGCGCTTGACCCTGTCATACCTACATCCGTAACGTAGGCAGTTTTATTTGGAAGGATCTTACAGTCATCAGTAGGCACGTGAGTGTGCGTTCCGATCACAGCGCTAGCCCTTCCGTCCAAGTAATATCCAAGGGCGTTTTTTTCAGATGTAGCTTCTGCGTGAAAATCAACAATTATAACATTTGATTCCCTTTTCATTAGATTATACAAAGAATCAAAAGATCTAAATGGGCAATCAACAGGTTGCATAAATATTCTTCCAAGCAAATTTACCACGGCTACCTTTCCTGCCCTTGAATTAAAAATTCCATAACCTGCACCAACTACGCCTGGAGGCAGATTAGCTGGTCTTATGACTCTGTCGTTCAACAAAACCTGCTCTGCCTCCTTTTTGTCAAAGGTATGATTGCCCATGGTAAAACAGTCAATTTGTAATTGGAGTAACTCTTCTAGTACCTTATTCGTAATACCAAAGCCACCTGCAGCATTTTCCGCATTTGCAATTATAAAGTCATATTTTGATCTCAAATTAAGATATCTAAAGGCATCTTTAAGTATTCCTCTTCCAGCCCTACCTACAATATCGCCAATAAACAAGATCTTCATTTGGCATATTCAACCGATCTAATTTCTCTCACCACACAAACCTTAATTTCGCCAGGGTAATCTAAAGATTCCTCTATCTTTTTTGCCATATCCCTTGCTAGCTTTTGCGTCATAACGTCGTCTACCTGATCGGGTTTTACTATAACCCTTATCTCTCTACCAGCCTGTATAGCAAAGCATTTATCAACTCCATCAAATGAAAGTGCAATCTTTTCAAGATTTTCAAGTCTTTTTATATAGGTCTCCAAAGACTCCCTTCTAGCACCAGGTCTTGACGCAGAAACGGCATCAGCAGCCTGAACAAGAATCGCCTCAAGACTTATCGGCTCTACCTCACCATGGTGAGCCGCAATCATGTTAACTACAACAGGATTTTCTTTATATCTTTTTGCAATATCTGCGCCAATTATAGCGTGAGAGCCCTCTATTTCAAAATCTAGAGCCTTACCAATGTCGTGTAATAACCCGCCTCTTTTAGCTAAAGTTGCATCAAGCCCAAGCTCTGATGCCATTATACCTGCAAGGTGCGCCACCTCTATAGAGTGCTGATATATATTTTGGCCATAACTAGTTCTAAATTTTAATCTTCCTATTAGCTTTACAATTTCTGGATGAAAGTTTGCTATACCCATCTCTAGACAAACTGCTTCGCCATATTCCTTTATTTCCTGTTCCAATTCCTTTCTTGTTTTTTCAACCATTTCCTCAATTCTTCCAGGATGTATCCTACCATCCAATATAAGCTTTTCTAAGGATCTTTTGGCAATCTCTCTCCTAATAGGGTCAAAACTTGATATTGTGACTGCTTCAGGGGTATCATCAATAATTAGCTCTACTCCCGTCTCGGCCTCAAAAGAACGAATATTTCTACCCTCTCGTCCGATAATTCTCCCTTTCATATCATCGTTTGGCAACGTTATAACAGAAACAGTCGTTTCCATTGTATGGTCAACTGCACACCTTTGGATTGCAAGCGAGAGTATCTCTCTTGATTTCTTTTCCGCCTCCTCTTTAATCTTCATTTGAGCCTCTTTGACCTTGTTCGCTATCTCCACATCTAGTTCTTTCTCTACCTCTGCCAATAATATATTTCTCGCCTCTTCAGCAGTGAGGCCTGATATCCTTTCAATTTCAATCATCTTTTCTTGTACAAGGTTTTCAAGTTTTGCCTTTAGTTCTTCTACTTGAAGTCTTTTTTGATCTATCTGCTCTTCCTTTTTCTCAAGGTTTTCAAGCTTTCTTTCAAGGTTTTCCTCCTTGCGCAGCAACCTTTGTTCAAGCCTGTTTATTTCAATTCTTCTTTCTTTTATCTCTCTCTCTGCCTCAGATTTAAGCCTTATAGCCTCATCCTTTGCCTCGAGCAGTATTTCCTTTTTCTTACTCTCAGCTTCTTTTATATTGTTCTGAAGAACTTCCTTAGCTTCCCTGCTAAGCCTTTCAGCCTCTAATCTTAATTCTTTGATCTTTTTATATAAGTAAAATATAACAGCAACACCAATTATTATCAGCAAAACTAAAATTAGCGTTAAAAAATTACGTTCCACTTAAGGCATCACCCCTTTCGCTTCGTCTTTTCTTTAATGAATATGAGTAGATTTTTAGTTATTAGTGCTTCTCATCTGTCACAGACTTTGCCTCAGGCTCGAAATAAGTTTTTACTGCTTGCATCAACTCATTCCTAAGGTCTAAGTTCTCATCAAGCAATGCCCTTGAAGCATCCTTTCCCTGCCCAAGTCTCAGATCTTTAAAGTAATAAAAACTGCCGCTTCTTGTTATAAATCCAAGATTAATCGCTGTTTCGAACAGATCAGTTGTTTTATCTATCCCCTGTCCATAAATCAAAATTAATTCAGTCTCTTTAAAAGGTGGAGCTAGTTTGTTCTTCACAATCTTTACTCTCATCTTTGCACCAATGATTTCTCCAACAGAACTTTTTATGGCTTCTCCCCTTCTTACCTCAATTCTCATAGAAGAGTAAAACTTCAAAGCTCTACCGCCAGGGGTAACCTCTACTGGACCAGAGGTATAACCAGTACTTACCTTTTCCCTTAATTGATTTATAAAAATACATGCAGTTTTTGATTTGTTAACTGTTCCAGTCAATTTTCTTAAGGCCTGTGACATCAACCTTGCTTGCAAGGCAATTGTAACGTCTCCCATTTCTCCTTCTAGCTCAGACTTAGGTATAAGGGCAGCAACTGAATCAATAACAACAATAGCAACAGCATTGCTTCTCACAAGTGTATCCGCTATCTCAAGAGCCTCTTCGCCGGTTGTAGGCTGCGATATGAGAAGATTCTTAAGATTTACTCCAATTCTCTCAGCATAGTAAACGTCTAAAGCATGTTCGGCATCAATAAAGGCCGCAATTCCACCAGCTTTTTGTGCTTCCGCTATAGCATGCAGTGCAACAGTTGTTTTTCCTGAGCCTTCAGGACCGTATATTTCAATAATTCTCCCTCTGGGAAGCCCTCCAATTCCTGAAATAATATCAATAGCCATAGAACCAGAGCTAATAACATCAACTTTTGGAGGTTCGGCCTCACCCAATCTCATTATTGAACCCTTGCCAAATCGACGCTCTATTTGAGATATAGCAGAATCAATACTTCTTTCTTGTTCTGTCTTATCTGACATTTTTAACTTTCCTCCTGAATAATATTCCTAAAGATCAACATACAAAAAACAACCTTTGTTCTAGCTAACAGTTTTAAATTCTTTTTTTTCTATCATATTACAAATATCCATACAAGCCAATTTTGCCTTCTCTAAATTTTTCGATTCCACCATAACCCTTACGATTGGTTCTGTTCCAGATGGTCTAACTACTATCCTACCGTCAAAACCTTCTCTAAATTTTTCGATCTTTTCTACCAAATCTTGACTCAAAGATGAGATCCTTGTTTGTAGCTTTATGCTATTCATAACTTGATGATATTTCTTAAACAGATTTAACTTTTTAAGGCCAAGTTCGTGAATACTCCTTAACATGTACAAAGCTGCCAACATACCATCACCACATAATTCACCGTTTATAATTACGTGTCCGCTAGTCTCTGCGCCAAGAAGAGCATTTTTCTCCTTCATCATGCTATATACGTTCTTGTCGCCAACGTTTGACCTATAAAAAATAATATTTTCCCTTTTAAGAAATTCTTCGAGCCCCATATTCGTCATGACTGTTCCCACCACAGAAAAATTCCTTTTGCCCATTACCACCTTTAACCACAATGAAAGAACGGCAAGAAAATCATCTCCATCTACAACATTCCCTTTGTCATCACAGGCTATCACTCTATCGCCATCTCCGTCAAAGGAAAAACCAGTTGTCGAAGGTTTGTTCAAACCTCTACTCAGATCACAAATAACCTTGGGGTGAGTACTGCCACAATTTAGGTTAATGTTATAACCATCAGGATAGCAACCTGCGGTGTATAAGAAATCCGGGTGTAAAAAGTTAAAGAGTTTAGGCGCATACCTAGTAGTAGACCCATTTGCACAATCCAACACAATTCCCTTAACAATTATTCCTTTTGATCGCTCTTTTAGGTAATTCAAGTAAACTTCAGTTAGCTTTTCATCCTCATAAATCTTCGCAGGCGGTTCTTCTGTTAAATCAGAATTCATAAAATTCTCTACACAAAGCTCTTCATCAGGATTTAACTTTAGACCACCCTTTGAGAAAAGCTTTATACCGTTGTCATAAGCTAAATTATGAGAGGCAGTTATCATTATGCCAGCATATTCTCTATAAGCGCACAGGTACTGAAGCCCTGGAGTGGTTATAACGCCCAATTTTATAACCTCAACCCCCTGAGAACTGAGTCCAGCAGAAACAGCTGATTCAATCATATCCGACGAAAACCTTGTGTCCTTCCCTAACAGAACTGGCAAACCGGGTAGGTTTTTTCTAAGATATAAGCCAAATGCCCTGCCAACATCAAAACAAAGCTTGGCGCTTAACTCCGAACCAATTTTTCCTCTTATACCATCCGTGCCAAAAAGTGCCAAATTAAATCCTCCTAAAAATTTTCATAAACTTTCAAAAGCATATCCTTTTGATTTCATAATAGGTAAAACTACTTCAAGAGCCTGAATAGTTTTCAAAAGACCCTGATGGCCGAGAAAAACATTCCCATTCTTCAAACCTGAAAGATATGAATTTGCAATCTGCTCTCTTGTAGTTTCTTTTCTATAATCTGCAGTATTAACATTCCACCAAGCTACCTTTAAACCCAAGTCCTCAACAAGCTTTTCCTTCTCGCTGTTAAGATCACCGCCAGGGGGTCTAAACCATTTAATATCCGACAGGTTAAGACCTGCGGCCTTAAATGTAGCAGTTTCTAAAGTAATTTCATCCTTGGCCATAGCAGTATCCAACTTGTTAAAGTTATAGTGATCCTCTGAATGATATCCTATTTCAATTCCCCAGTCCTGCAAGATTTTTCCGACATATGGCCTAACCTCAAGCATCTTTCCAACTAAAAAAAATGTAGCATGACCGTAATGCCTTATTAGATCAGCAAGCAGAAGCGAATATAAGGGAAATGGCCCGTCGTCAAAGGTCAAATATACCTTTTTCTCATTCTGATTCAAAGGAGGTTGTTCAACCTTTTTAAAGGGATCTTTTCCCTTGTAATAAGGCTTACCATTGTTCCATGACCAAAAATAACCACAGTCTTCGAGAGGTTTACTATTGTTGAAGGAATCTTTGGTAGAAAGCGCAGTAAATAGCTCTCCATAACCATATTTATATGGAGCAGGCCTCTCTATAAAGCTTATTTCGACAAAATCAAGACCTGGTATATCAAACAAGGAAGAAAAGATCTTTTTTGATTCAGCTTCGAACCACGCATTACTTTCTGGGTTTACCTTCAAGGCAACCCATGCGCCAGTAATGTAGCCATTGGACGCTGACTTTACGTCAAGGACGTCGCCAGTTAACTTTAATCTTATCTGGTTTGTAATATTATCTGTATTTAACTTATCGACTTGAGCAAAGGATAAGTGCTCAACCCTATGTGAAAAGTGCCATATCAAAACACCTGCAACAATAAGTATCAAAATAGCAGGTACGACAACCTTTATATTTAAAAGTTTCATGTAAACTCCTTTCTAAGAACATAATTATCAAATATACAAACCAAACCTTACATATCGAGGGCAACGATATCCTCGTAGGTTTCCCTTCTTACAAGAAGAGCATCTTTGCCGTCCTCTACCATAATCATAGCTGGACGTCCAAATCTATTATAGTTGCTTGCCATAGAGTAATTGTATGCACCGGTTGCAAAAACTATTAGTATGTCTCCTACCTTTACCTCTGGCAAGGATATCTTTTCAATAAGCATATCCCCAGATTCGCAAAATCTACCTACTATTCTCACTTCTTGAAATAAATCGGTTTTTTCATCAAGCTCAGCATGATATTTTGCTTTATATAGGGCATATCTAGGATTATCCGCCATACCACCATCAACGGCCACATAAGGCAAGAAATCCTCGATCTTTTTAATGGAACCAACCCTATATAACGTTATTCCAGACGGACCTACAATAGATCTTCCTGGTTCAACAGTAAAGGCTATATCTTTAAAATTATATTTATCCATATTCTTATTTATCTCAGAAGAAATCTCTCTTACAAACTCTTCAAGGGAGGCAGGGGTGTCATCTTCTGTATACATTATTCCAAAACCTCCACCAAGATTTATATTTTTTACAAGAATACCCTCATCTCTTAACTTCTTTGTAAAGTCAAACATTATGTCTACCAACTCTTTATATGGCTTGGGATCAAAGATCTGTGAACCGATGTGAGCGTGAATACCCTTGAACTCAACACCATTGATGCTAATGAGCTCTCTTACAGCAGATAGGGCATTTTCTCCTACTGGGAAGCCAAACTTCGAGTCTATTTTGCCTGTTTTGATAAACTCATGTGTGTGGGCCTCTATACCAGGAGAAATCCTTATCATACAAGGTATATAACCATATTTAATCGATAACTCTTTAATCTTATCTATCTCAGAAAAGCCGTCAACAACTATATTGCCAACCCCTGTTCTAATAGCAAACTCCAATTCTTCAATGGATTTGTTGTTACCGTGAAAGTATATCTTTTTTGTATCAAAACCCGCCTTAATTGCTGTATATAATTCTCCTCCAGAAACTACATCAAGCCACATATCCATCTCATTTAACTTTCTTAAAAAGCCAGTCACACAAAGAGATTTTCCAGCAAAAGCTATCCTAGACTCAAATGGAAGATATTTCTTAAAGCTTTCTTTAAAGAGGTTAATTCTAGACTTTACGGTCTGTGCGCAAATTATATATAAAGGTGTAGAATACCTTTGCACCAAATCCTTTATACGGATACCGCCAATATAGCAGGACTTATCTCTTCTCTCAAACGTTTGGGGATATAACTTCAAACAGCGGCCTCCCCTCTCTCCTCTGTTCTAATTCTTATAACTTCATCTACCGAGCTTATAAATATCTTTCCATCTCCGACTTCACCTGTTCTTGCAGAATCTATAATAGTTTGAACTACGCCTTCTACTTCGTCTTCTGGAATTACTACCTCAATCTTTATTTTTGATAAAAGGTCAACCACATATTCAGAACCTCTATATCTTTCAGTATGTCCTCTTTGACGCCCATAACCCTTTACTTCTGTAATTGTCATGCCCATTACTCCCATTTCAGTAAGAGCAGCCTTTACTTCATCAAGTTTATAGGGTCTAATAATTGCTTCTATCTTTTTCATTTTATGGCCCGGCTCGGGCTCACCTCCTTATATTAAAGATCTTAATATTTTACTATATTATATAGAATAATATAAAGAATCAAAAATGAAAAATGAGAGGTGTCACATTAGATTGAAGGTAGTTTTAGTTGAGCCAGAAATCCCACAAAACACTGGTAACATAGGTAGACTTTGTGTGGCAGCAGGAGCCTCTCTTGTGATAGTAGGCCCTACAGGATTTATAATAAACGACAAAAGACTTAAGAGATCCGGAATGGATTATTGGAAATACCTTGATTTTACTTTTTATCCAACTTTTGAAGAAGCATGGCCTAATTTTGACAAAGAAAACCTATTTCTCTTTTCCCCATCCGGCAAAAAAATTTATACTCAGGGCAACTACTCTAAAGAAAGCCTTCTTGTATTTGGAAAGGAGAGTACAGGTTTAGATAAAATGTTACTCAAAGAATTTGAAAACAAAACCTACTTCATTCCAATGAGGAAAGAGGCTCGATCGCTAAATCTGGCAAACAGCGTAGCAATAGTTTTATATGAAGCATTAAGACAAACAGAAAAGTGGTAGTTTTATGAAAAGTACTTCTTAGGTATGTATTTCAACCATTCATGGTATTGATTTTTTGCGCACCTAATAACTTCAAGGAAGTTAGAGGGAACCTTTGGTTTTCTTGGAGGCCTTAATAACTTCATATTTGCCTCATCTGGTGTTCTATTGCCCTTCTTTAGGTTGCACGATTGACAGGCAGCCACTACATTTTCCCAGACAAGCTCTCCACCTCTAGATTTTGGAATCACGTGATCTACGGTTAGATTTGAGGATTTTTTACCACAATATTGGCAGGTATTTTGATCCCTTGCTATTACGTTTTTTCTTGTTAACGCAACTTCCTTGTAAGGCAAAAATATATTTCTATTTAACCTTATTACGCAGGGAAGCCTAATATCTTCTCTTAAGAAATGCCCGTTGTACTCTATTATCTCTGCCTTTTTCTTCCATACAAGCAATACGCCCTTTTTCCAGGAACTTACGCCCAAAGGATAAAATGAGGCGTTCAAAACTAAAACTTTCTCATCAGAAAGCCCCTTTTTTGTAAGGAAAACTATCACCCCTAAATTTATGTATTTCTAATACAACTCTAATGATTATAGCACAGTATAATGTTAACATTAGGTTAATCTTTAGATCGTCTTTTTGAACCTTGAGAGAAAATAATATATAGAAAAAGAAGCGCTATCGATATTCGAAACATGTTTGAGGTAGTAGATATAATATTCAATATCCTTTTCTTATAGTTGTTTAACATAGATTAAATTATATCAGCTTTTAGCAAACTAAGATTAAAAATGCATTATATGGAGTAAAAGGGTATAGATTTTTTGCTATACATGTGTAATAATATGTTTATATGATATAATAATATATATAATATAATATAGAAATGGTGAAGTGATTGACACTTACAAAAGGTGTATAATATAAATTAGTAAGATAGTATTTGGATACCTTGACAACTAAATATGATTTTGCTTCTCCCAAAGCTTTGAAGGGCGCAAGCCTTCAAAGAGCCAAATGCAGAAACTTGCAATCAGCAAAAAAAGGAGGTGTATTCCCCCGAGCGCGCGCAAGAAAATCTGCAAAAGGCTTATATAAAAAATCAAAAGAAACGAAAAGAAATCTAAATTCCTAAAAAGGGGGAAATGCAAAGGTGAAAAAATTATCTATGCTTTTTGTAGTTGCATCACTTCTCGTCGCCCTTGCAGTTCCAGCCATGGCAGGACCATTTTCTGATGTACCAGCTAACTCCTGGGCATACAAGGCAGTGCAGGATTTGGCAGCAAAGGGATTGGTCATTGGTTATGGAGATGGAACTTTTAGAGGTGACAGACTTGCCACCCGTTATGAGATGGCAATGGTAGTTGCAAGAATGCTTGATATGTATGAAAAGGGTCAAAACGCACAAGATCAAAAGATCCAGTTAAACGCTAACGACATAGCAACACTTATGAAGTTAGCTGAAGAGTTTAAGTCAGAGCTCGCATCCTTAAACGTCAGGGTTGCAGCACTTGAGAAAAAGGCAGCTCTTGACACTGTGAACTTCACAGGAGATGCAAGATTTAGACTTGCAAGCGAAAAGAGGACGTTCGAGGCATTGGGTGATCTAGGGGAAGAAACTTATTTAGTTTATCCATATGCTTTTTCTTCTAGCCCTGGCAGTAACAAGGGCGGCATAGTTGGTGCAGCAAAAAGTGCTATGCTTGCAGGCGATACAGGTCTTACGGATAAAAAAGATAATACCTTTATGCGTTACAGAATCAGATTAAACGTTGCGGCACCAGTTGCTGACAACATCAGCTTCAATGCAAGACTTACTATGCAGAAGAACGCAGGCGTAAACGGCAGTGGAGATAACTCTGGTGTGGTTACAGCTGCAAACACAGGTTATAATAACAACCAGAATACCCTATTCGTTGAGAGATCTTACATCACATGGACTCTTAACCCATATCCTGTAACCTTTGTCCTTGGTAGACTTCCTACTATGGATACTGGTAGGTACTATAACGCTCTCTTCCTTGACGCATCAGTAGAAGGCGGTTTGGTAGTATTTGATATGAGTAACTTCCTCCCATCAACCTCAGTCTCAGCAGCATGGGTAAAGTTATTTGACAATGGCTTGATCACATCTAGCGATGAAGCATCTGGATTAAAGGACAAAGACGCATACGTATTGAACCTGAAGACCAAGCTCTTTGACACGTTTGCCTTAGAGGCAGACTACGGTAACGTAGACAAGTTTGCTTATTTTGGTGGCATTACTCCTTCTAACAATTCCTCCCTACCCACATACTTAACCACAGGAACACCTGGCACATATGGAAAGTATAGCTGGTGGGCAGTAATAGGCAACTGGACTATGTATAATGTAAATATGTGGGCAGGATATAGCGGCACATCTACCGATATGCCACAAGGCGTAGACGGAACTACTTATAGCGGATTGCACACTGTAAACGGTGGCGCATGGAGAGTTGGAGCTACTGTTCCTCTACCAGTTGGCGCGCTTACAGGCGACTTCTGGTTTGGCAATAACAAGTGGTACAACCCATTCATACTTAACACAATGGGCACCACAGAATATAAGGATTACTACAACGTATACTATACCCTCCCAGTTGCAAAGAACGCAACATTAACGTTGAACTATGACTACTGGAAGGGTAAGAAGCCTTATAGCACTGATACGGTGAATGGCGTATACTATACATTTAACCCAGATCAGATTAAGGACGATACAAGATACTACATTCAGATGGACGTAAAGTTCTAAAAAAATTTTTTAAGCCCCCGAGAGATCGGGGGCTTTTTTATTTATAAATAAAAATATTTTTTCCCTAAAATTTTCTTATAACCTTCTCCTTCACGACTGACAATTTTTGTGATAACATAAGTAAATTTCAGTTATAAAGTGAGGGGCTCTTTATTGAATATTCGCAGAATAATTTTCATTTTTTCACTGTTAGCTATGTTTGCACTAAGTTTATCTATCTGTGGGTGTTCTTTCATAGGCGTGTCAAATCCTGCATTAAAGATCGCCTTGGTAGTCCCCCTTTCAGGAGAGCTTTCTCAGATTGGTGAAGAGGAGAGAAACGGAGCTCTTCTTGCCATAAAAGACGCTAATGCCGATGGGGGTGCATTTGGCAGAAAGTTTGAGCTTGTACAGATGGATGACAAAGGCGATCCAGTTGAATCTGCAATCATTGCGCAAAAAATTTGTGCAAACCCATCAATCTTGGCTGTAGTCGGTGGGGTAGATGTAGGAGACACTATAATGTCTGCCCAAATTTATGCAAAGAACAACGTTGTGATGGTTTCTCCCTCTACTACAAGCCCAGAGCTCACCAGTAAGGGTTATTACAGCGTTTTTAGGGTTTGTGCTAGTGATTTACAAGAAGGAATAAGCGCTGCCAAATTTATTGCAAACGATCTGAAATTAAAACGATTAGCCATAATTGAGGATAACAGCGACTATGCAAGAGATCTTATAGCCACCTTTAAGGGTGAATTTTTGAAGTTGGGAGGGGTAGTTCTTGCTGAGGAGAAGATCTATCAGGGAGATAAAGACTTCAAAGCCACCCTTGAAAAGATAAAGTCTATTAATCCTGAGGTGATATATTTTTTAGGGATGTATCCAGAAGGCGCCCAAATAATAAAAGAAGCAAAGGAAATGGGCATAAAATCTGTTTTTTTTGGGACTAATGGCATAAAGGATACAGAATTTATAAAGATTGCGGGCATAGCTTCAGAGGGCACAATGGCTACATCGGTTGGTTTCTCATTTAATAAGCTTATTAAAGGAGCTGATTTTGTGAAAAGATATAAAGAAGCCTTTGGAAGGGATCCCACTGACTACGCGGTCTTTGCATATGACGCAACCCTTTCTATAATAGATGCTATTAAGTTGTCTGGAAAGCCAGATAGGACTATACTGGCAAATTCAATGCATAATTTGAAATTTGATGGTATATTAGGAAGTACTTCTTTTGATAAAGAGGGTAATACGAACAACAATCTTGTAGGCGTTTATATTGTTAAAAATGGCAGTTGGAGAATTATCAACTAATATGAAGGGAGTGATTTTACAATTTTCTTACAACAATTGGTAAATGGAATAACTTTGGGGGCGGTGTACGCTTTGATTGCATTGGGCTATACTATGGTGTACGGTATACTTGAACTTATCAATTTTGCTCATGGAGAAATATTTATGATGGGCTCCTTTTTTGGGCTCCTTTTTTGGTGGATATTGGAGATGACAGGTTTGTCAAAGGTCATACCAATTCCCCTTGCTATCTTTCTAATGTTTGTGTTCTCTATGATCGCTACTGCCTTTCTGGGGGCGCTTCTTGAATTTATAGCCTATCGTCCACTAAGGAGCGTGACAAATAGGCTGATACCGTTAATTAGTGCACTTGGTGCATCGATTTTTCTGCAAAATTTTGCTATGCTTACGTTTGGATCTACAAATAGGGTATATCCTGCAATATTTCCTGATTTTGGATGGGATATCTTTCATGCGAGGATAAGCTTAATTCAAATATTTATTTTTACTACTTGTATATTGATGATGTTAGGTTTAACTCTTCTTGTAAACAAAACTAAGCTAGGTCGATCAATGAGGGCTGTTGCGCAAGACTACGTTACAGCAAGCCTAATGGGAATAAGAGTTAATAGAATTATTACAATCACCTTTATGATAGGTTCATCTCTTGCTGCCGCTGCTGGGGTTATGTATGGAATGTATTATGGTGTGGCGAAATTCGACATGGGATACCTTGCAGGTTTGAAGGCATTTACAGCAGCTGTGCTTGGTGGTATAGGTAACATACCCGGTGCTATGCTTGGAGGGTTTTGTTTAGGCATTATAGAGAGCTTTGGCGCTGGTTATATATCGTCTGAATATAAGGATATGTTTGCCTTCCTTATGCTTTTATTTATCCTGTTGCTTAGACCTTCTGGCCTCTTGGGCCAACAGGTTCCCGATAAAGTATGATGGATATCAGGTTTAGAAGAAAGGTCAAAAACGTAGCAAGACGATGGAATAATATGGATGCGCGCCTCAAGTGGGGCATACTTTTTTTGGTTGCTTGTGTATATCCATTTCTTGTTTCGTCTCAATACTACGTTCACATTATGAATCTAGCTTTTATATACGTGGTTCTATCATTGGGCTTGAATATAGTTTGTGGACTAGCAGGACTTCTTGATTTGGGCTTTATAGCCTTTTATGCCGTAGGGGCATATACCTATGCAATTCTTTCAATTAAGCTAGGGCTCAGCTTTTGGGAAATCTTGCCAATAGCGTGCTTTACAACTGCACTTTTTGGTCTTTTAGTTGGTTCCGCCGCTTTTAGGTTAAGGGGTGACTACTTTGCAATTGTTACTATGGGTTACGGTGAAATAATTAGAATTCTTGCAAATAATCTAACCTTTCTGACAAACGGTCCAATAGGGATAGCTGGCATACCAAGACCGAGTATTTTTGGATTCAAATTTGAAGATCCGTTTCAATATTACTTTATGGCCTTAGCTTTCGTAGCAATAGCCGTATTTCTGACTTATAGGTTCCAGGCATCAAGGATAGGAAGGGCCCTTGAAGCTATTAGGGAGGATGAGATCGCAGCTGTCTCGATGGGTGTCAATCTTAAAAATTTCAAATTAATCTCTTTTATATTAGGCGCCATGCTTGGTGGATCTATTGGGGTCTTTTTCGCGAGCTATGCTACCTTCGTGTCTCCTGAGAGCTTTAGCTTTATGGAGTCGGTTATGGTTCTTGCAATGGTGGTAATTGGCGGTATGGGTACTATTGAGGGGCCTGTAATAGGCGCGCTCACCCTTGTTTTCTTGCCCGAGATTTTAAGGAGCGTTTCTGAATACAGGATGCTTATATTTGGTGCTCTTATGGTATTTATGATGATCGTTATGCCAAAAGGCTTTATGGGTTGGATAAAACCAAGAAGGATCTTAAAAGGAGCAGAGGAGGAAAATTCTTTTGTTACTAGAAATCGCTAATGTTACCAAGCAGTTTGGGGGTCTTATTGCTGTAAACGATGTCTCAATGGAGGTTAATGAGGGCGAAATAGTTTCAGTTATTGGTCCTAACGGCGCAGGCAAAACAACTCTCTTTAACTGTGTTACAGGTGTCTATACCCCTGAAAAGGGAAAAATTCTTTACAAAAAGGATGGCGTAGTAAGGGATATTGTTGGGGTGCCAGCTTATAAGATAGCATATCTTGGGATATCTAGAACCTTCCAAAATATCAGGCTTTTTAAAAATATGACTGTTTTAGAAAATGTCTTGGTAGGAAGACACTCAAAGTTAAAGGCTAAAGTGTGGGAGATACTCTTAACTATGCCTGCCTTTATAAAGGAGGAAAAAGAAGGAGTAAGATTAGCAAGGAACCTATTAGATTTTGTGGGATTACTTAATAGAGAGTCAGAGATTTCTGTAAACCTTCCATATGGACTTCAGAGAAAGTTAGAGATTGCTAGAGCCCTTGCATCCGAACCAAAGATATTGCTGCTTGATGAACCCGCTGCAGGTATGAACCCTTCAGAGACTGAAGAGCTTATAAGATTAATCAAAAAAATTAGGGATATGGGAGTTACTATAATTCTTATAGAGCACGATATGTCTCTTGTTATGAAGCTTTCTGAGAAAATAATTGTGCTAGATTTTGGACAAAAGATTGCTGAGGGTAGCCCAGTGGAAATTAGAAACAATCCAAGGGTTATAGAAGCGTATCTTGGAAAAGAGGAAGCTGAAATTGCTTAAAGTAAACAATGTAGTTCTAAGATATGGCGGGATAGTTGCTCTGAAGGGCGTTTCACTGGAGGTAAAGGAAGGAGAGATAGTGGCCCTCATTGGTGCCAATGGAGCGGGGAAATCATCGGTATTAAAGGCTATAATGGCGGTTGAAAAGGTTGCAAGCGGAGAGGTGTACTTAGACGATGTGCTTTTAACTGGACTTTCAACTGATAAAATAGTAAGCATGGGATTGTGTTTGGTTCCTGAGGGTAGAAGGATATTCACAAGGATGAGCGTTCATGAAAACCTTTTAATGGGTGCGTTCTTGAGGAAAGATAAAAAGGGGATCCAGGATGATATAGAGATGGTTCTAACTTTATTTCCAAGATTAAAAGAAAGGCTAAACCAAAAGGCTGGGACTCTATCAGGTGGAGAGCAGCAAATGCTTGCAATTGCGAGAGGCATGATGTCAAGACCAAAATATCTATTTTTAGATGAGCCGTCGCTTGGGCTTGCGCCAGTTTTAGTTGATGAGATATTTAAAATAATAAAAGAGATAAACGAATCAGGCACAAGCCTGTTAATTGTTGAGCAAAATGCTGTAAAGGCCTTAAAATTAGCAAATAAAGGATACGTTATAGAAACAGGAAATATAACGTTGTCTGGTACTTCTGAGGAGTTACTTAACTCAGAACACGTTAGAGCGGCCTATCTTGGCGGCAAATAAATAAAAAAACCGCGCAAAAGCTTGCGCGGGCTTTTTTTATTTAAAACAAGTATTATTATCCTTTGCTTTTCCAAAGGCCGTGAAGGTTGCAATACTCTCGTGCTATTAGGCTTTTTGGCTCGGTTGGGAGTGAAAATAAGGCTTCAGGTTTATCGTTATATGTTAGCCTTTTTATCAGTACGTAAGAGTCATCAACGTGCAGTTCAATCCATTCGATCCAGTGTGTATTTGTCATCGGATGAGGAGTAGAGCCTACCTTTACAAGTACCTCCTTCCCATTTCTCTCTATAACAGGAACGTGCTTTTCTACAACGGCATCAACAGTATTTTCTTCCATTAGCTTCATTGGATTTCCACAGCAAACGAGCTGTCCAACACCAGAGTGAAGAACCATTACAATATTTCCACATGTTTCACACTTATAGATCTGCAAAGCTTCAGTAGCCATTAATTTACACCTCCGAAATGATTATTAATATTATTATAACAAATTTTTGTCAAAAAACTATTCTTAATTGTCTAATAAATAGGTAAATTTTATTAGATTAGACCTTTCCTTTGAAAGGTTTGCCCAGATAGAGTTAATCTTATCTTCTTTCTCTTTATCTAGTTTTGCTAACTTAATCAAAATCGTTAAGCCTTCTGTACTGTTTTGGATCTCAATCTTTCGAATGTTTAAGCCAAAGAGCTTCCATATTTTTCTGCCAACTGTTTGGAGAGGTTCTAGAAGCTCGTTTTCTACAATGTAATTACTTATTGTATCTCTGTTCTTTTCTATGGTATATCCTGAAAATCCTAAGACCTCAAGTACCTTACCATGGTCCTTTGAGATTTGGTAATTTTCAAATAGATCCTTCTCAAGTCCCAATTTCTTTATCAGTCTGATTACAAGGTCTTCCAATTCTTTTACTCTAGACTCTAACCTTTCAAAATCCCTCTCGTTCAATTTACACCCTCTCAATTCGTATTAATTCTATAGAATTTAAGAAGCCTTTTAATGCTTACAAATAAAACGTTATCCCTTTCAGCACTGTTAAGTAGTGCATCTAATTTGTCCCTACCTAAGTACGGATGAAAGAAAAATGAGGCGACGCCTCTTGAAAAAGCTTTGTTTTTTCTGAGTTCATTATAAACTGTTTTTTGCGTAAAATTGTATCCATCATAACCAAAATCCTCTGGTATCCAGTACATCCCATTATAAGTTGATGGATATATTAACATCTGGTGGACTATCAAAGGATTGTCAAACTGCACCTCATCAGTCAGAAGCATTCTTTCGTAGATCGTTTTTATACCTTCGGCTTTAAGAGCCTTATAAAGAATAGGAGGAGCCATATAATGAGGTGTTTCCCAACCATCTATTTTTAAACCTGCTGCACTTATTATTTCTTTTGCTTCTTTAATTCTGCCTTCAAGCTGTTCAAGGGTAATCCTACCTGGAAAGGGGGCTTGAATTTTATTGTCCCAAAATTCATACCCTACAGCGGATTCACCTGAGAATTGATGTGTAAGTCCGTGTATAAAGATCTGTGCTCCATGCATCTGTGCTTCCTTTAAAACTGATATCAGTTTTGGATCATCTGTTAGTTTCACATTGATGCCCTTTGATGGGTCCACAAATATTGGTATTACTGCAATAGAGAAGGGAATATCCCTCTTCTCAAGAAGGTCTATTACGGCCTTCAGTCTTGGGATGTCGTACATTGGGTGAACGTCCTCTAACCTGATAAGACCTAGTGGCCTTGGCTGTTCTGGAACGCCCAAATACCTTGCTATTGCGTCACAAAGAGCCATATATCTTTTTCTGTCAGTACCCAAAAACGGATTAGAAGCCATAAAAAATAGATTTTTTGACTTTAAGAGAATTGGAGATGAATCGCCTTTGTTGTTTTCTGCTGATATCAAAACACTAGAGCTTTCTGGATTTATAGGAGTAACGTAAAACGGCTGTGTGTCAAATGTAAACCCTCTATATAAAACTTTGTTAAAACTAAACTGAGCGTTTGAATATCGAAATCCTACTTTACTTTTTCCATATCCATCAAGTAGTGCTTCTTCGTTGGAGCCAATCCACCATGTAGCTTCTTTCTCTGCCTTAGCTCTCCAAACAATTGGCTCCGGAATAAACTGCATTCCCCTTGTACCTTCATAAAACAAGATGTTTGGATCTTTTGTTACGTATGGTGAATCTATAGGGAATCTCTTAACTTTTATATCCTTCACGTGTAGTACATTTTCCAACCATCCTGATTGCATTTTTCCAACATCTGAATACCAAATTTCACTTCGATCGTAAAATACTAAAGCGCTTACTCTTTCTTTTGAACTAGTAAAGAGAAATGATATCGATATTAATAATAAGAGAGTGCCTAGTAATTTATCTAACGATAAATACTGAGCACTTTGCATGATGACTGATTTTATCCGATACGCTCCCCATTAAAAAGCCCTCAAATTCATTTAAACCTCTACTGCCCAAAACTACAAGATCGAAGTTTTCGCTTTTAATCCTTTCTAGGATCATGTTGGCAGCGTTTGCAATATCCATAAAGGTTGTTATATCCTTTATTCCATTTTCTTCAACATACTTTTTGGCGTCATCGATTATCTTTTTGCCGTTTTTCTCAAGGTCTTCAATCATTTGTGGCATGAATGCTACTTCTGCGCCCATAAGATCTGGAAGCATGGGTGGCATGCAAACGGCATGACAAATTTCAACAGAACTGTTAAAGGCTTTTGCAAGAGAAATTGCCGTATCTAAAACCTTTTGGGTATGTACAGAACCGTCAATTGCTACGAGAATCTTTTTATACATTGGTGTGCTCATGTTCGTGTGGGTGGGTGTGAGGGTGAGTGTGAACGCTCCCATCAGAGTGGGTATGCTCATGGGTGTGCATGCTTTCTACAGTAAAGCTTTCTTCTTGATATAAACTTTCCTGTGCTCTCTCCAATGCAGAAACTACCAACTTTAAATGTTCTATGGCTTCTTCCAAGTTCTTTTCCATACCCTCAAATCCTAAAATGTTGCCCATCATCTGCCAACGCGCTATCTCTTCTCTGAGAAGCTGCACTCTATTTATCAGATGTTTTGTTTCAATTTTCATTACAGTCATATACGACTCGTTATTTGAACACATTTTTTCGCCTCCAGCAATAGTTTTATCATATAGTATAGCAAATTTACTTAAAAAAAGAATATTTTTTGAGTGGTAAGGTACTTTATGCTTTTATATATTGATAACCTGCTTTTGAGAGTTTTACCATTTCTACGATTCCCGAAGGCACAACATTTACGAATTCAAGAACGCTGTCTAACCCTATATGGGTTTCCCTTAAGGCGTTTTGTGAAACCATAAACTTTACGCCCTGCTTGTACAAGGAAAGCATTTCATCTTTTAGAGAATTCTCTCTATCCTTTGTGAATAGCTTTACTCCATCACCATTTGCAATAAATACAATTTGTATACCCTCTTCTTTGTAGGTTTCAAGCAAATTCTTTGCACTAAAGAAAGCCTTCGTAAGTCTAACGCTATCGTCAGTGTCGATGTGGATTACTACGCTATTCATAAACGTATACCCCCTTATATATAAGTTGTATTTATTATACTATAAAATAAATTTTTTTGTAAGCTCAATTATCTTTAAAAATAAAAAAGCCCCCGATCTCTCGGGGGCTTAAAAAAGCCTTTTAGAAATTTACGTTAAGTTCAAGTTCGTATTCGTTGTAGTTGTTTGCTTGAGCTGGGTTAAATGTGTAATAATAGCCATTTGTTGCGTCAGTGTTATATGGTTTTTGACCTTTCTGATATATGTAGACGAGAGACAGGTGTGCATTTTTTGCAACTGGTATTAGGTAATAAAAGTCTAAATAATCTTTATAGCCTGTACTTACTGTGTTGTTTATAAATGGGTTGTACCACTTGTTGTTTCCAAACCACAAATCGGTTCCAAGTGTCCCGACGAGAAATGGCATATCACCGCCAAGTCCCCATGCACCACCGTTTACGCTCTTTATGCTATTGATATTTCCTGTGCCGTCAAGAACTGGCATATCGGTAGAAGTACCTTCATAACCTGCATACATATCTATGCCATATACATTCCAGCTTCCAAGTACTAGCCACCAGCTGTATTTTCCGTATTGGCCGTTGTTTCCCGTTGTAAGTGCTGTAGCATTTGTCCCAGGAAGACCAGCAGCTCCAGTTCCATTAGCGCCTGAGTAAAGGTTGCCATAATATGCAAATTTGTCAACATAACCGTAATCTGCTTCTAAGTTAAAGGCGTTAAACATCTTGGATTTAAGGTTTAAGATGTACAGATCTTTATCTTTATAGCCATTTGCTTCTTGATCAGAGGTAATAAGACCATTGTCAAATACCTTTGCCCAGGTTGCTGAAACGGTTGTGGATGGCAAGAAGTTTGACATATCAAATATTACCTGCGCGCCTTCAGTGCCCTCGTCTAAAAACATATTGTTGTAATACTGACCTTGATCCATAGTAGGAAGTCTGCCGAGGACAAATGTCACAGGATATGGGTTAAGAGTCCACGTAATATATGCTCTGTCAACAAAAAGAGTATTTGAGTTATCCATATAACCGGATGTAGCTGCAATTATAGGATTATTGGATCCTCCTGCAGTATTATGACCAGCATTTTTTTCTACTACAAGTCTGCCATTGAAACTAATATTGTCTGCAACTGGCGCTGCAATGTTTAATCTAATTCTATACTTCATATAAGTATCGTTATTTGCATCCTGGAGAGCTGGATCGTTTTTATTAGTAATACTCGGTGATACTGTACCTATTATACCTCCATTGTAGTTAGTGTTATAGTCATATTCGTCTAGAGTTACCGAATATGCAGTTTTACCATTTGCAAACGGGCTAAGGGCGTAATAATCTTGATTTGCTGAATTTAACCTAAATTGCGCGTCTCCTGTGAAGTTCACAGTGTCAAGAGCTGCCTTCTTCTCAAGTGCTGCAACCCTGACGTTTAAGGATGCAAGTTCTGACTTAAACTCTTCAGCTAATTTCATAAGTGTTGCGATGTCGTTTGCGTTTAACTGGATCTTTTGATCTTGTGCGTTTTGACCCTTTTCATACATATCAAGCATTCTTGCAACTACCATTGCCATCTC
>Ga0078972_1003989_pt1 | contig 42269 bp, 35 predicted proteins | sample YelNatPaOPGAMG01_FD_67568 | JGI IMG/M metagenome (GOLD analysis project Ga0078972, IMG submission 67568) | Hot spring thermophilic microbial communities from Obsidian Pool, Yellowstone National Park, USA - OP-RAMG-01 (SPADES assembly) (version 2) | ecosystem: Environmental > Aquatic > Thermal...
CCCGGCCTTCGGCTTCCCCCTCTCCGCACGCGGAGAGGGGGAACGAGGGGGTGAGGTCCCGCGCGGCCCAGACCCCAAGGGTCTCGGAGACCCTTGGGGTCTTCAACGCCAGCCCGATGCTTCACCGTCGGGCCTCGTCCAGGGCGCGGCCGATGCTGCGCAGCCCCTCGGTCAACTCGTCGGGCCTCGGCCACCCGTAGCCGATGCGCATGTACCGCCGATCCATCTCAAACCAATGCCCAGGCCCCACGAATGTCCCGTACTTGTGATTCAAGATGCGGTAGAACCGGTCCACGTCCACCCCGCTGTCGGCCCGTATGCGCGGGAAACACACGACCCCTCCGGATGGCTCTACCCACTCCAGGTCGCGCTGCGCCGCCATCCACTGTTTGACTTCCGCAAACGCCTGGCGGCTGCGCGCACGAATCGGGGCCAGGATTTGCTCCTTGCGGGCCAGCACGTGCGCGGCGATGGCCTCGTCCACCGCCGAATTGCAGATCACGATCTGCTCCTTGGCGGCCAGGAACGTCTCCTGCAACTGGGGGTCGCGGGTGATGATCCAGCCGATGCGGATGCCGGGCAGGCCGTAGGCTTTGGACAGCGACGACACGCTGATGCAGCGGGGGCTGATGGACGCGGCCACCGGCGTCGGCTCGGCGAAATGCATCTGCCGATAGGTCTCATCCACCAGCAGATAGGCGCCGCTCTGCTCGGCCAGCGCGGCGGCGGCGCGCAGGTCTGCTTCCGTCATGGCGGCGCCGGTGGGGTTGTGGGGCGTCGTCAGGCTGATGAGGCGCGTGTCGCGATCCAGCAACGCGCGCAGGGCTGTGGCGTCAAAGCGGAACCCCTGCTCAAACTCCAGGCGCAACAGCGCAACGGAGCACCCGATGGCGCGCGGCGTCTCCACGTTCGTCGCGTAGTTCGGGTGCATCACCACGACGCGGTCCGACGGGGTCAGCAGCGACGTGGCCACGATAAACAGCGCGGCGGCGGCCCCAGGGGTAACCAGAACATCGTCCGCGGTCAGGTCGCGCCCCTCCGCGGCGATGAGTTCCCGCAGGTCGCGCCGCCCTCGGTGGTCCGTGTACGCCAGCGTCAGGTCGCCCAGGTCCACCCCCAGGTCGGCCAGACGCAAATCCGACACGGAACTCTCGGTCAGGTTGCAGCGGATATTGGCGTAGCCCAGTTGCTCCGGTGACTCAATCTCTATGGGCATGCGACGGTATTTCATGGGACACCTCCTGGCGCGGCGATGGTACCAAAGGCGGGCGGCGCTGTCAACATGAGGCGGCTCGCAGAGGGCGGCCGCATGCCGATGCTGGCCCTGAATCCGCGCACCGTCTGGCATGACGGCGCGCGTCGTGCCAGGTTGCCCCGCGCAGCCCCGCGGAATATAATCGCGGGTGGAGGGAAAGCCCGCATGATCTTTGCCGCCTACCTTGCCGAAGGCCCCGCGACTGCCTGGCGCGAGGCCGTGGCGCGCCACGCCCGCTGGCTGGGCCTGGCCGCCCGCGCAGGCGCGATCCCCCTGGCCGACGCGCGCGCCTTTCATTTCGCCTGGACGCTGGTCTTCGCATCGGTTTGGCTGCGGCAGGTTCGCGCCCAAATTTAAACTTCCCCGCCCGTTCCTCCCTTGTCAAAATCCGCGTTCTCCTGTACAATAGAACAAACGTTCTAAACAGCGCGACAGCCCCCGCGTCTTTGGGGAGGGCCTGTGAACCGCTCTCGTTCTGGCCGGCAACGCCCCGGCATCTACTGGAAAACCGGCTCCAACTATGCGCCCATAGACTATCCGTGTCGCGAAACGGCCACCGCTGCCCTGCGTCCCGTGCCGCCGGGCCAGACGCGCGCCCAACTGTTCTGCGGCCGCTGCACGGCCCAGCGGTGCATCTTGGATCGGCATGTCCAGCGACGACCGCCCGGCCCCGGGCGCGCCATGAACAACGCGGGCTTCCGCGCCGCGTGCCGCCGGGCCGGCCTCAGCCATCAGGGCAAGCCCCTCGCCCACACCTGCTGGAACTGCGTGAACCTGCGCCGCCTGGTGGGGCTTGATTTGGCCTCCGAGGTGTACATCTGCCACTGGCGGTATGCCGACGCGCCCCGCGACGTCCTCATCCGCGAGGCGCGCACCCGCCGCACGCTGATCGCCCGCAAGCCGTCCACGCCGGTGCACGGCTGCGGCGGCGCGGGGTTCGCGCTCCGCCTGGGGCCGATAGAAGACCGGCCTGTCTAGCGCGCCTCCGTGTGGGGTGTTTTTCCCACACAAAGACACGAAGGCACAAAGGGGTTCTTTGTGTCTCTGTGCCTCTGTGTGAGAAGAATATCCCACACAAAGACACAAAGGCACAAAGGGTTTTCGTTGAGTCTTTATCCCTTTGTGTCTCTGTGCCTCTGTGTGAGAAGAATATCCCACACAAAGACACCAAGACACAAAGGGTTTCTTTGTGTCTCTGTGCCTCTGCGTGAGAAAAATGTCCCACACAAAGACACCAAGACACAAAGAGGTTTTCTTTGTGTCTCTGTGCCTCTGTGTGAGAAAAATACCCCACACAAAGACACCAAGACACAAAGGGTTTCTTTGTGTCTCTGTGCCTCTGTGTGAGAAGAATATCCCACACAAAGACACCAAGACACAAAGGGTTTCTTTGTGTCTCTGTGCCTCTGTGTGAGAAAAATACCCCACACAAAGACACCAAGACACAAAGGGTTTCTTTGTGTCTCTGTGCCTCTGTGTGAGAAAAATACCCCACACAAAGACACCAAGACACAAAGGGTTTCTTTGTGTCTCGGTGCCTCTGTGTGGGAAAAATACCCCACACAAAGACACCAAGACACAAAGGGTTTCTTTGAGTCTTTATCCCTTTGTGTCTCTGTGCCTCTGTGTGAGAAGAATATCCCTCACAAAGACACCAGGGCACAAAGGGGTTCTTTGTGTCTCGGTGCCTCTGTGTAAGAAAAATACCCCACACAAAGACACCAAGGCACAAAGGGTTTTCTTTGAGTCTTTATCCCTTTGTGTCTCTGTGCCTCTGTGTGAGAAAAATACCCCACACAAAGACACAAAGGCACAAAGGGTTTCTTTGTGTCTCTGTGCCTCTGCGTGAGATTTCTTTCCCACGAAGACGCGACCGCGGGGGCATTGACGCCGCGCGCAGGAGGCGCTATAATACATGCAAGGAGGGATGCGATGGCGAACCTGTTTGACCCGCTAGAGGTGCGAGGCGTCCGGCTGAGGAACCGCATCGTCATGCCGCCCATCGCCACGGAGCGCGCCACCCCGCGCGGCGAGGTTACCGACTGGCACCTGGCGCACTACGAAGCCATCGCCACCGACGGGCCGGGGCTGCTCATCGTGGAGCACACGTACATCCGCCGCGATGGCCGCGTGTCGGACCGCCAGTTGGGCGTCTATGACGACGCGCTGATTCCGGGCCTCGCTCGGCTGGCGCAAACCATCAAGGCCGCGGGCGCGGCGGCCTGCTTGCAGATCACCCACGCCGGCGCGCGCACCACCCGCGACCTCATCGGCGCGCAACCCATCAGCGCCTGGACCCTCCCCGTCCCCGGAGATCCCGAGGCGCCGAGGGCGCTTCGGCGGGAGGAGATTCAGCAACTGGCCCGCGACTACGCCGAAGCCGCGCGGCGCGCCCAGGCGGCCGGATTTGACGCCGTGGAGATTCACGGCGCGCATGGCTACCTGCTGGGGCAGTTCGTCTCGCCCCTTACCAACCGCCGCACCGATGACTACGGCGGGTCGCTGGAGAACCGCCTACGCTTCCCGTGCGAGGTCATCCGCGCCGTCCGGGAAGCCGTCGGGCGCGACCTGCTGGTGCTGTACCGATTCGGGGCCGACGACCTCACCCCGGGCGGCATCACCGCCGACGACGCCGAACGCATCGCGCCGATCCTGGCCGGGGCCGGAGTGGACATCCTGGACGTTTCGGGCGGTCTTGGGGGATCGGGCCGCGACCGATTCACCGAGCAGGGCTACTTCGTCCTTCTGGCCGCCAGGGTGCGGCGCGCCGCCGGAATCCCGACCATCGGCGTGGGCAACGTGCGCGATCCGGAATACGCCGACCGGGTGATTCGGGACGGGCTGGTGGACCTCATCGCCGTGGGACGGGCGCAACTGGCCGATCCCGACTGGGTGGCGAAGGCGCGCCGGTTGCTGGCGTCGCGCGAGTAGGGCATCGGAGGCGCTAGATGGCACAGGCGGAGCGGCGAATCTCCTACGCCCGGGCAGTGTGCGAAACCCTGCGCCAGGGCGATGGCCCGCTGCCCTTCGCCGATGTCCTCGCCGCCGTCGCGCAGATGCCCGTGCGCCCCGTTCGGGACACCGCCCGCACCGTGCGCAACGCGCTCCGCAACAGCCCGCTCGTGGTTCCCGTTGATGGCGACCGCTACGCCTGGGCGCTCTGGTTCATCAAGGGCGCGACGGTTCGCCATGTCCTGTCGCAAAAGGAATTGGACGAGGGCTCCCTGCGCCTTGGGCCGGATGCCTGCTTCGTGCTGTTCCCGTTCCTGTACGCGCCGCGCCACGCCGCCTCGCGCCCCTGCCATCTGTACCTGGAGCAGGGGCCGCTCTTCTCGCAGCCCATCCTCTGGTTTGACGAGGGCGCGGCGGGGATTGCCCCGTCCTACGCGCTGGCGGACTGGTTCAGCGCGAAGGGCTGCCGCCCTGGCGATAGTTTGCTCTTTGAGGTAACCGACGGCGAGGAAGGCATCTACCACGTGTTCCTGGAGCCGGCCGAAAGCCGAGATGAGGAGCGGACGGCGAAGCGAAACGCGCAGGTGGCCCAGGCGGTGCAGCAGGCCCTGGCGCGCAAGCGCAGGCCCTGTCCCCTGTTCCGGCTCATGCCCGCCCTCGTGGCGAGGGGAATCTACCACGACCCATATCCGCCGATGCCGCTGGAGCATATCGTGCGAGACACGCCCGCATGCGTGCTGGAATCCGGGAAGGCGCGCCTGATTCCCAACGCGCCCGCGGCCGATTATCTCCCCGGCCTGTCGCCGCCGGAGCGGGAGCCGACGCGCCGTGCCGCGCCGAGGGGGTTCTGGCAGCGCCTCTTCGGCCGGCGTCGGTAGGGAACGCATGACCCGCTCGGTCGCACGCTGGGGTGCGAGCAGGAGACAACAAGGCGACCCCACAAGGTCGCTTTGTGCTAATCAGGAGGGTTGGAATGGCCATCACGCTTGAGGATTTGATACGCATTGCGCGGGGGGAGGACGAGGCCGACCTGGTGCTGAAGAACGCCCGCGTGGTCAACGTCTTCTCGGGCGACATTCACGTTACCAATGTGGCCATCGCCAGCACGCGCATCGCCGGCCTGGGCGACTATCGCGGCAAGGTGGAGATAGACCTGGACGGAGCCTACGTCTGCCCTGGCTTCATTGACGGCCATGTGCACATTGAGAGTTCCATGCTGCGGGTGCCCGAGTTCGCGCGGGCCGTGTTGCCCCACGGGACTACGTCGGTGGTCATTGACCCCCACGAGATCGCCAACGTGCTGGGTTTTGACGGCATTCGGTACATGCTGGAATCCAGCAAGCGCAACCCCTTCAGCGTCTATGTCATGGTGCCGTCGTGCGTGCCCGCGACGGACATGGAGACTTCGGGCGCGCGCATCCTGCCGTCGGACCTGGCGCTGCTGCTGAAGGAGAACTGGGTGCAGGGCGTGGGCGAGATGATGAACTACCCGGGCGTCCTGTTCCGCGAGCCGTCGGTGATGGCCAAGGTGCGGGCGGCCGCCGGCAAACGGATTGACGGCCACGCGCCCGGCCTTTCGGGCCGCGACCTCATGGCCTACATCGCCGCCGGCGTCGGCTCGGACCACGAGTGCACGCGGGTGGAGGAGGCCAAAGAGAAACTGCGCATGGGCATGTACATCATGATCCGCGAGGGTTCCACCGCCCGCAACCTCCGCGACCTGCTGCCGCTGGTTACGCCCGCCACGGCGCGCCGCTGCATGTTCGTTACCGACGACCGCCATCCCCTGGAACTCCTGGAGGAGGGACACCTGGACAGCATCATCCGCACGGCCATCGCCAGCGGGCTGGACCCCATCATCGCGATCCAGATGGCGACGCTGAACCCCGCGGAGTACTTCGGCCTTCTGGACCGAGGCGGCATCCGCCCAGGGTGGCGGGCCGACCTGGTGGTTTTTGACAACTTCATGGACTTCCGCATCCTGAAGGTGTTGCGCGGCGGGCAGATTGTCGCCGAGCGGGGGCGGTTTGTCGGCTCCCTGTCGCCCCACAACCCCGCCATCGTGCGCAGTTCCATGAACGTGCACCCGCCCAGCATCTCCTTCGCGGTCCCCGCGCGCGGCAACCGCATCCGCGTCATCGGCCTGGTCCCCGGGCAGATCGTTACGCAGCAACTCATCATGGAGCCGAAAACGGACGGGGAATTCGTCGTCTCGGATACCGAGCGCGACGTGTTGAAGATCGCGGTGGTAGAGCGACACCAGGCCACGGGCAACGTGGGCCTGGGCTTCGTGCACGGCTTCGGGCTGAAGCGCGGCGCGCTGGCCTCGTCGGTGGCGCACGATTCCCACAACATCATCCTGGTCGGCACCAGCGACGACGATATGAAGGTGGCGCTGGGGCGGATGGTGGAGATGCGCGGCGGGCTGGTGGCCGTGCAGGACGGCCAGGTGCGGGCGGAGTTGCCCCTGCCCATCGCGGGCCTCATGTCGGACCGCCCGTTGGAGGAAGTGGGCGCGGCGTTTCGGGAGTTGCTGCACGCCGCCGCGGACATGGGTTCTGCCCTGCGCGACCCGTTCACGGCGCTGAGTTTTCTGGCCCTGCCCGTCATCCCGACGCTGAAACTCACGGATCGCGGCCTGGTGGACGTTTCGCAATTCCGCTTCGTGCCCCTGTTTGTCCAGTAGGCCCCACGGAGGCAGAGTGTCATCCCCGAATCGGGCGGATGCGCACGGATAGACCCCTGATGTGCGACGCACTTCTAAAAGTGCGTCGCACATCAGGAAGTCCGTCGCACCTCGGGAAGTGCGTCGGGCCTATGCCCATGGCGCGGCCAACAAACTCTGGAGCCGAGACGCCTGCGACGCGCCGTTTTGATGTGTCCCCCGTGCGGTGGTATAATTCCATTGCCGCGGCCTGGTTTCGGCCCACGGAAAGGAGCGGAGCGTTATGATTGAGGTGAGAGTGGACAGCATTCGGGTGAGTCTGGTGTCGGCGCATCGGGTGGTGGTCCTGCGGGACATTGCATCGCCGCGCTACCTTCCCATCTGGATCGGCCCGTTTGAGGCCGAGGCCATCGCCGCCGAGTTGCAAGGCGTGCGCGCTCCGCGGCCCATGACCCACGACCTGCTCAAGAACGTGTTGGCCCACCTGGGCGCGCAGGTTACCCACGTGATGATCACCAGTCTGCGAGGGGACACGTTCTACGCCCGCATCTTCCTGGACGTCGGGGGCCAGATCACCGACATTGACTCGCGCCCCAGCGACGCCATCGCCCTCGCGGTGCGCACCCAGTCGCCCATCTACGTTGCCGAAGAGGTGCTGGCCCAGGCGGGCCTGGAGCCTGACCCGGGCATCAGCCTGGACGAAGAGGACAAACTCGCCCCCTATCGCGACTTCGTGGAGAGCCTGGATCTGCATCTCCCTGGCGACGAAGACGCCGAGAAGGGTGAGGACGAGGAATGAGCACGGATCGCCTTCCCCCTCAGAACATAGAAGCCGAGCAGTCGCTTCTGGGCAGCATCCTGATTGACCCCGAGGCCATCATTCGGGTTTCGCCCATCGTGCGGCCCGAGGACTTCTACCGCGAGACCCACGCCATCATCTACGCCGCTGCCCTGGAACTGCACGAGCGCCACCAGCCCGCCGACTTCGTAACCCTGCGCGACGCCCTCCAGCAGCGCAACCAGTTGGAGGCAGTGGGCGGTACGGCCTACTTGAGCACCCTGGTCAACGCCGTGCCCACCTCGGCCCACGCGGAGTACTACGCGCAAATCGTGCAGCGCACGGCCATCCTGCGACGCCTGATTGACGCCGCCACCCAGATCACCGGCATCGCCCACGAGCCGGTGGACGACGCCGAAGAGGCCATTGACCGCGCCGAGCAGATTCTGTTCGCCGTGGCCGAGCGCAGGCACGCCCGCGACCTCACGCCCATCTCGCAGGTCATCGCCCGCTACTACGACCGCATCCAGATGCTGGCCGAGCACAAGGGGGAACCCCTCGGCGTGCCCACGGGGTTCACCATGCTGGACAAACTCCTGGGCGGGCTTCAGCCATCGGACCTCATCATCCTGGCGGCGCGCCCCAGCATGGGCAAGACGGCCCTGGCGCTGACCATCGCCACCCACGCCGCCAAACGCCACCGCGCGCGCGTCGCCATCTTCAGCCTGGAGATGTCGGCCGAGCAGTTGGTGCAGCGCCTGCTGGCAGCCGAGACCGGCATTGACGCCCAGCGCCTGCGCATCGGCGACGTGCGCGAAGACGAGTGGCCCCTCATCGTCCAGGCCGCCAGCACGCTGTCGGAAACCAACATCTTCATAGACGACTCGCCGTCGCTCACGGTGCTTTCCATGCGCTCCAAGGCGCGGCGAATCCACGCCCAGTATGGCCTTGACCTCATCATCGTGGACTACCTGCAACTGATGGAGGGCGACCGCCGCTCCGAAAACCGCGTGCAGGAGATTTCCAACATCTCCCGCGGCCTCAAGGGCCTGGCCCGCGAACTCAACGTGCCCGTGCTGGCCCTGTCGCAACTGTCGCGCGCCGTGGAATCCCGACAGGACAAGCGGCCGCAACTGTCGGACCTGCGCGAGTCGGGCTCCATTGAGCAGGACGCCGACGTGGTGCTGTTCATCTACCGCGACTCCATGTACTACAAAACCGAAGAGGAGTGGGCGCGCGCCTTTCCGGACAAGCCCTACTATCCTGGCCTGTCGGAAGTCTGGGTCAGCAAGCAGCGCAACGGCCCCGCTGGCAAGAAGGTGGACCTGTACTTTGAGGAGCATCTGGCCGTCTTCCGCGACCTGAAGCGCGAGAGCGTGCAGTTGAATCAATGAGCGGTTCCGAGCGTGAGGAGAAGCGCATACGCCCGTTCGCAGGGCTGCCCGATGGCCGCATCGCCACGACGGCCCTGCCGAACGTGCTTTTCTCCGAACTCCTGGCGGATTGCGACGACCTGGCAGAACTGAAGGTTACCTTTCACATCTTCTGGACGCTGGCGCGGCGGCCGCGCCGATTCCCAGGGATGCAGCTGGACGAACTCAGGCGCGACCCGCTGCTGCGCCACAGCCTCAGCATCCTGGGCGGCGACCCGTCGGACGCGCTGGAGCGCGCGCTCCAAAGGGCCGTGGCGCGGGGTTCGCTGCTGCGCGTGCGGGGGCGCCGCGCGGGCCAGGAAGAAACCTGGTTTTTCGCCAATAGCCCCAAGGGGCGCCACGCCGTGGAGCAATTCACGCGCGGCGAGCAGGGGTTTGAGCCTTCGGTCGGCGAAACGTTTGAGGGCATGCCCCCTTCTCGCCCCAGCATCTTCGCCCTGTACGAGCAGAACGTGGGGCTGGTGCAGCCCATCATCGCGCAGGAGTTGATAGAGGCCGAGGAGACCTATCCCGCCGCCTGGATTGAGGACGCCTTCCGCATCGCCGCCGAGCGCAACGTGCGCAACTGGCGCTACGTGCGGGCGATTCTGGAACGGTGGGCCAGCGAGGGCAAAGACGATGAGGCGAATTGACGAGATTCTCAAAGGGATGACCCCAGACTCCGCGCCCCGAGGCACGGGCGACACTCGGCCGACGGAGCGCCCCGACGAGGACGTGTGCCCCATCTGCGGCGGCACGGGCCTGCTCCTGCCCGACCTGCCCGTGGATCACCCCGATTTCGGCCACGCGGTCCCGTGCCAGTGCGCGCTCCGCAAACTGGAACAGCGCCGCCAGGAGTTGCTCCGCAAATGGAGCGACCTGGGGGCCATGTCGCGGATGACCTTTGAAACCTTCGCGCAGGAAGGCCGCGGGCATACCCCAGCCCAGCAGCGCAACTTGCAGATGGCCTACGAGCGGGCGCGCGCCTTCGCCGAGAACCCCCAGGGCTGGCTGGTGTTCCGCGGCGGGTTCGGGTCGGGCAAGACCCATCTGGCCGCCGCCATCGCCAACTACCGCCTGGCGAAGGGCGAATCCGTCGTCTTCGCCGTGGTGCCCGACCTGCTGGACTACCTGCGCGCCAGTTTCAGCCCCACCAGCGAGGCGCCGTTTGACGAGCGCTTCCAGAGCATCCTGGACACGCCGCTCCTGGTGCTGGACGACCTGGGCACCCAGAGTTCCACGCCCTGGGCGCAGGAAAAACTCTTCCAGATTCTCAACCACCGCTACAATCGGCGACAGCCCACGGTCATCACCATGAACTGCGAACTGGACGAGATAGACCTGCGTCTGCGTTCGCGCCTGCTGGACCTGGACCTGGTGGAGCATGTGGTGTTGCAGGTCCCCGACTACCGCGGCGCGATGCCCGAAGGCGTGGCCGAGTTGGACGCGCTGGCCCTGTACCGCGAGATGACCTTTGAGCGATTTGACCTGCGCCAGAACGAGCCAGGCCTCTCGGCCGAGCAGCGCGAGAACCTGCGCGAGGCCTTCAGTTTTGCCAGAACCTACGCCCAAAGCCCCGACGGCTGGGTGGTGTTTCAGGGCGTGTACGGTTGCGGCAAGACCCACCTGGCCGCGGCCATCGCCAACTACCGCCACGCCCAGGGCGAGCCGGTGGTGTTCGTCGTCGTGCCCGACCTGCTGGACCACCTGCGGGCCACGTTCAGCCCGATGAGCCCCGTCTCCTACGACCGCAGGCTGGAAGAGGTGAAGATGGCGCAGTTCCTGGTGCTGGACGACCTGGGCACCGAGAGCGCGACGCCCTGGGCCCGCGAGAAACTGTACCAAATCTGCAACTATCGCTATCTGGCGCGCCTGCCCACCGTCTTCACCACCAGCCAGGACATGGACAAACTGGACCCGCGCCTGCGCATTCGCATGCTGGACAAGACCCGCTGCACGGTTGTGCAGATCAAGGCGCCCGCCTATCGGGGGCAGGCCAGGAGCGACAGCCCCGGCCGACCGCGCTCGCGCTCGCGGTCCTAGCCAACGCGGCGCGCGCCGCCCTCTCCGCCGCCCCGGATACGGGGACTTGGCGCCAAAGTTTGCCGGCGCAGAGCGTATCGCATCGGGGTACACGTTTGGCAGGGGCCCGCCCCCAACGTATAATCTGCAAAACGCTGCTGTGGAGGGAACGCTTGCGGAGACGCCCCAAACGGCGAGACGCCTGGCTCATCGCGCTCGGCGCGCTCCTCGCGCTTGCGGTCGTTGGGACATTCCTGTGCCGCGACACGCTGCGCGCGGGCATGTACGGCATTACCGGCGAAGAGGACCTGCGCGAGCAAATCAAGGGCACGGTCGCCTGGGCGCTCATCCAACTCACCCGCCCGCCTCTCCAGACCGCGCCCATGACCCCCATCGCCCACGCGGGGGTAAACCCCTACGGCGTGAACGTCTTCCTGGAGCAGGAGGTGGAACCCGCCAAGGTGGACCTGGCCTTGCGCATGATCCGCGACGCGGGCTTCCACTGGATTCGGCAGGAGTTCCCGTGGGAGGACATTGAGATTCACGGGCGCGGCGATTTCACCGACCGCCGCAACGAGCCGCCCCGTTCGGCGTGGGAGAAGTACGACCGCATCGTGGACCTGGCAGAACGCTACGGCTTGGAGATCATCGCGCGGCTGGACAACCCGCCCGCGTGGTCCCGCGCCGACGGCGACGCGCGCGGCACCCTGGCCCCTCCCGACGACCTGAACGATTTCGGCAACTTCGTGGAAGCCGTGGTGCGCCGCTACAAGGGCCGCATCCGCTACTACCAGATTTGGAACGAGCCGAACATCTACCCCGAATGGGGCGAGCAGCCGGTCAGCCCCGAAGGCTACGTGGCGCTGCTGAAGGTGGCCTACACGCGCGCCAAGGCCGCCGATCCCGACTGCGTCATCCTGTGCGCGGGGCTGGCCCAGACGCTGGAGCCCGGCGGGCGGAACATGAGCGACCTGGTCTTCCTGCAGCGCATGTACGACGCCGGCGTGCGGGGCTACTTTGACATCATGGGCGTTATGGCCTACGGCCTGTGGACCGGCCCGACGGACCGACGCGCCACACCCGACCGCACCAACTTCGCGCGCCCCCAACTCATCCGCGAGATCATGGTGCGCAACGGCGACGCCGACAAGCCCATTTGGGCCACCGAGGTCGGCTGGAACGCCGTGCCGCCCGACTTCCCCAAGCCCGCCATCTACGGCCGCGTTACGCCCGAACAGCAGGCGCGCTACACCGTAGAAGCCTACCGCCGCGCCCAGGCCGAATGGCCCTGGATGGGCGTGATGAACTACTGGTTCTTCAAGCGCGCTACCGACACCGAGACCGGCGAGGTCTTCTACTACTTCCGCATGGTGGAGCCCGATTTCACGCCGATGCCCGTGTACGAGGCCATGCGGCAACTCACCGCCGAGGCGCCGACGGTGTACGCCGGCTGGCACCAGGAGGACCACTGGGCGCTGTCCTATGTCGGCCGGTGGGTGGACGTGGCCGACTCCCGCGCCGTCCTGGGCGGCTACCGCCGAAGCCAGGGCGCGGGCCAGGTCCGTCTTCGGTTCGCGGGCACCGACCTGGATTTGGTGCTCGTGAGAGGGCCGGAGGGCGGCGCGATGGAGGTCTTCGTGGACGGCCGCGCCGCCGCGACGCTCAATCTCCGCGCGGACGCCGCCACGCCGGGGGTTATCGTCCCTGTGGCGCACGGCCTGCGCGCGGGCCTGCACGATGTGGCCGTGTACGCGACCGACGGCGCGGCGCTGGACGGGCTCATCGTGCGGAATCGGCCGGGCGCGTTCGCCGCGCGCAAGGCGCTGGGGCTGCTGGCGCTGGCCGCGGGCGCGCTGGGGCTGCTGACGGTGCCCTTCCAGGCCAGGAGGCGCGCATGACGCGGCGGCGTTCCGTGTGGCTGCTCCTGGCGCTTGTGCTGGCGCTGGCGGCGTTCCTGCGCTTCTACCGCATCGGCGCGCAGAGCCTGTGGAACGACGAGGGCACCAGCGCGGCGCTGGCCCTGCGCGACCTGGCCGCCATCACGCGCGACGCGGCGCACGACATCCACCCGCCGCTGTACTACTGGCTGCTGCACTTCTGGGTGCGCCTGTGGGGCACGGGCGAACTGGCCCTGCGGTCGCTGTCGGCGCTGTTGGGCGTCGCCACCGTGGCCCTCGTCTTCCTCATCGGCGACAGCCTGTTCGGCGCGGGCGTGGGGCTTCTGGCCGCGTTCCTCTCGGCGATTTCGCCGTTCCAGGTGTACTACTCCCAGGAGACGCGCATGTACATGCTCCTGGCCGCCGTCGTCTGCCTGGGCACCTATGCCCTCGTGCGCTACGTGTGGGCTGAAGCCTCTCACCGCGGAGCGCGCAGGGACAAAGGGATCTCTGCGGTGAATGGCTACTCCGTCCTCTACGCCCTGGCGGTGGCCATGGGTCTGTACACGCACTACTCGTTCCCTATCCTGTGGGGCGTGTGGAACCTGGCGTACCTTGCGTTCTGGCTGTGGAAGCGCGGCGGGGCAGGCCGCCTGCTCCGATGGGCCGCGATCCAGGCGGCAGCGTTCGCCCTGTACATCCCGTGGCTGCCCACGGGCCTGCGCCAGATGACGCAGTGGCCTGCCATCAGCGAACCCCATTCGCTGGCGTTCTTCGTCAAGGATGCGTTCGTCCTGCTGGTGGGCGGGCACTCGCTGGCCATGAGCCGCTCCGATTTCCTTGTCCTTGCGGCGGCGCTGGGCGTGGTCGCGCTGGCGGGGCTTCTTCCCACCCTTGGCAAGGAGGATTCGCAGGCCGCCCTGCCCGAATGGCTGCGGGCGGGCCTCATCGCCGCGTGGCTGGCGGTTCCCGTCGCGGCGCAGTGGGCGCTGTCGCTGCTGAAGCCAGCCTACAGGCCCAAGTTCTTCCTGGTGTGCGCGCCCGCATTTGCGCTCCTGGTGGCGCGCGGGGCGCTGTGGCCCGTACAGCGCCGGCCGCGCGGGTTGGGGAAGGTGTGGGCGCAGGCGTGGCTGCTGCTGGCCGTCGTGGCGCTGGCGAGCACCGGCGCCCAGGCGCTGCAGAACTACTACTTTGACCCCGCATACGCCCGCGATGACTACCGCGCCATCGCCCGCTATGTGGAGGCCTTCGGCGGGCCAGACGACGCGGTGCTCATCAACGCGCCGAGCCAGGTGGAAACGTTCACCCTGTACTACAAGGGCGCCAGCCCGGTCTATCCACTGCCCCGCCAGCGCCCGCTGGATAAGGCCGCGACCGAGGGCGACCTCCGGCAGATGATCGCCGGCAGGGAGCGCGTCTTCGCTATCTTCTGGGCCACCGATGAGAGCGACCCGGAAAGGTTCATTGAGTCCTGGATGGACAGTCATGCGTTCAAGGCGTCGGACGACTGGTTTGGCAACGTGCGGTTTGTCGTGTACGCTGTGCCCACGAAGCCGATGGCCCAGATTGCCCACCCGCTGGACGCCCGCCTGGGGCAGAGCATCCGCCTGCGCGGCTACAGCCTGCTGGGCGAGGACGTGCCCTCGGGCGGCATCGTGCAGATTACGCTGTTCTGGGAGGCGCTGGACGCGGTATCCGAGCGGTACAAGGTCTTCGTGCACCTGCTGGACGCGGGCGGCCACGTGGTGGGCCAGCGCGACGCCGAGCCCGTGGGCGGGGCCGCCATGACGACGACGTGGAAGCCCGGCGACCAAATCGCCGACAACTACGGCGTGCCCGTGCCGCCCGGCACTCCTCCCGGCGAATACCGGCTGGAAATCGGGATGTATCGGATGACCGACGGGGCGCGCCTGCCTATCACGTTGGCCGGCGCGGACATCGGCGATCATCTGCTGCTGGACCCGATTCGCGTGTCCAGGGCGCCGCGCCAGCCGCCGTTGTCGGCCATCCCCGTGCAGAAGCGCCTCTCGGCCCGCTTCGGCCCGCTGGAACTGGGCGGCGTGGATGTGCACAAGTTGGGCTTTGAGGGTCAGCGGGTAGACCTTCGCCCGGGCGACGTGGTGCACCTCACGCTGTTCTGGCGGGCGGCCACCGCCCCTGGCGCGGACTACGAGATGACCATCGGCGACCGAGGCGCGGCGCTGTCCAGCACGGGCCAGCCCGCCGAGGGCCGCTACCCCACGTCGCTCTGGGCCCAGGGCGAGGTGGTGCGCGACGACCGCTTTCTGGGAATCCCTGCGGATCTGCCGGCGGGGCGCTACGACCTGTACCTGTCGGCGCGCGCTCTCCCCGACGGCAAGTGGAGCGAGGCGGTGTTCCTGTGCACGCTCAAGGTGGTGCGATGAGATGAAAGTGTCGGTGATCGCTACGGTCTTGAACGAACGCGAAAGCATCGGCGCGCTGCTGGATTCCCTCGCGGCCCAGACGCGCCCGCCGGATGAGATCGTCATCGTGGACGGCGGCTCCACCGACGGCACGCTGGACATCCTCGGCCGCTATCTGGAGCGGCTGCCGCTCAAGTTGCTGTTTCAGCCGGGGGCCAACATCTCGCAGGGGCGCAACTATGCCATCCGCAACGCCACCGGCGAGATCATCGCTTCCACCGACGCGGGCACGCGGCTGGTTCCCGAGTGGCTCGCCGAGATTGTCGCGCCCATAGAGCGCGGCGAGGCGCCTGTCAGCGCGGGGTTCTTCGCGTCAGATCCGCGGACAGTCTTTGAACTCGCGCTCGGGGCCACGACGCTCCCCGACCTGAGGGACATCCGCCCGGACCGATTCCTGCCGTCCAGCCGCTCGGTGGCGTTCCTCAAGCGCGCGTGGGAAGAGGTGGGCGGCTATCCCGAATGGCTGGACTACTGCGAGGACTTGATCTTTGACTTTGCGCTCCGCCGGCGCTACGGGGCCTTCGCCTTCGCGCCCAGGGCCATCGCCCACTTTCGCCCCAGGCCGAACCTGCGCGCCTTCGCGCGGCAGTACTACCGGTACGCTCGTGGCGATGGCAAGGCCGACCTGTGGCGGGAGCGCCAGGCAGCCCGCTACGGGACCTATTTCGTCGCCGTGCCGCTGATCCTGGTGGCGGGGCTGGTGCTTCATCCTGCCGTCTGGCTGCTGTACCTGCTGGGGGCGGCGGCCATGCTGCGCACGCCATACCGGCGGCTTCTCCCGCGCCTGGCGGGACTCTCCCCCGCCGACAGGGCTAGGGCCATCCTGTGGGTGCCCGTCATCCGCGTTACCGGCGACTGGGCCAAGATGGTGGGGTATCCCGTGGGCGTGCTGTGGCGCTTGCGGCACCGCAAGGAGATTCCACCCCACCCGCGCCGCCCCTGATGGCAGGGGAACGGCCCACACAGAGGCGCAAAAGACTCAAAGAAAACCCTTTGTGCCTTTGTGCGGAATAGTTTTCCTCACACAGAGGCACAAAGACACAAAGAAAAACCCCCTTGTGCCTTTGTGTCTTTGTGTGGAATAGTTTTCCTCACACAGAGGCGCAGAGACACAAAGAAAAACCCCTTTGTGCCTCTGTGTCTTTGTGTGGGATATTTTCCTCACACAAAGGCGCAGAGACACAAAGAAAACCCCCGCCTTGTACAACCGCCACGGCGTGGCTATAATACGTCCAACTCGGCGAGGAGGGTTGCCGTGGACGGGAGACAATTCGCGGTGGGCGCCATCGTGTTCGCCCTCATCTGCTGGCTGACGTTGGCGGCGCTGGTTACGGGGTTCTCGCCCGAAGAGCCGCTCATCTACCTTTTCTACGGCCTTCTGGCGCTCGGCGTGAGCAGCACCCTGATGCCCCTCGTGTACTTCCTGCACCTCCGCTTCGGCGACGCCAGGGAGAACCCCCGCTGGTTCCGCTACATCCGCCAAAGCCTGTGGATCGGCGTGCTGGCGGCCTTCTACCTGTGGCTCAATAGCCTACGCGCGCTCAGTGCGCCGGCGCTCCTGCTGGGCATTTGCATCGTCGCGCTGGTGGAACTGGTCATCCTGCGCCCATCCAGGACGGAGGGATAACATGGCCGACAAGAGCGCACCGGAAGAACGTTTGCGCCGACTTCCCAGCGTGGATCGCCTGCTCCAGACGCCGGAGGGGCAGGAGTGGGCCGCGGCATTTGGCCACGACCTGGTCGCCGAAGCCATACGCGAGGCCGTGGGCGAAGCGCGCAGCCGCGTGCTGGCGGGGGAGGATGCGCCCGCGGTGGCCGATGTCCTGGCGTTGGCGCAGGCGCGGCTGGAAAGTCTCGTTACGCCGACGCTGCGGCGCGCTATCAATGCCACGGGCGTCGTCATCCACACGAACCTGGGCCGCGCCCCGTTGAGCCAGGCCGCGCGCGAGGCGATGGAACTGGCGGCGCGAGGGTACACGAACCTGGAGTTTGACCTGGAGGCGGGCGTGCGCGGCTCTCGGTACGTCCACGCCGTCAACCTGCTCAAACGGCTGACCGGAGCCGAAGACGCGCTGGTGGTCAACAACAACGCCGGCGCGGTGCTGCTGGCCCTGAGCACGCTGGCCGCGGGGCGAGAGGTGGTCATCTCGCGCGGCCAACTGGTGGAAATCGGCGGGGGCTTCCGCATCCCCGACGTGATGCGGCAGAGCGGCGCGCGCCTGGTAGAGGTGGGCACCACCAACCGCACCACGCTGAAGGACTACGCGGCGGCCATCTCGTCGGAGACGGCCCTGCTCCTCCGCGTCCACAGTAGCAACTTCCGCATCATCGGATTCACGCACCAGCCCGGCCTGGACGAACTGGTGGAATTGGCGCGCAGCCGCGGCTTGCTGGTCATGGATGACCTGGGCAGCGGCACGTTGCTGGACACGGCCCAGTTCGGCCTGTCGCACGAGCCGATGGTGCAGGAGAGCCTCGCCGCGGGAGCGGATGTGGTAACCTTCAGCGGCGACAAACTGCTGGGCGGGCCGCAGGCGGGCTACATCGTCGGCAGGAGGGAACTCATCGCCCGCATGAGGACGCACCCCCTCACCCGCGCTTTGCGCGTGGACAAGGTGGCCATCGCCGGAATTGAGGCCACCCTGCGGCACTACCTGCTGGGCGAGGCCACCCGCGAGATTCCCGTCTGGCGCATGATCTCAACGCCTGCCGACGCGCTCCGCAAGCGGGCGCGGGCCTGGGCGCGGCGACTGGTGGCCGCCGGCTTGGAGGCCGCCGTAGTCGCCGGACAGTCCACCGTCGGGGGCGGCTCTCTCCCCGGCGAGACGCTCCCAACGTGGCTGCTGGCCCTGACGGTGCCCTCGCCCGATGCGTTCGCGCGCGCGCTCCGCATGGGCAAGCCCGCCATCGTGCCGCGCATTGAGGAAGACCGCCTGCTGTTTGACCCGCGCACCGTGCTTCCCGACGAGGACGGGGCGCTGCTGAAGGGCATTCTCGCGGCGGCTGGCGTCGCCTAGCGCAGCGGCTACCGCTTCGCCAACCCGTCCAGCCACGCGCGGATGTCGGGGGCGTCGGCGAAATCCGCGCCCAGCGTGATCGTCTGGCCGCTGTAGGACACGATTTCGCCCGCCTCGTTGACCTTGAGGGTCAACTGGCCGATCCACTCGCCCTGATACCCCGCCTGGACGATCACCGTGCCGTGGGCGGCGTCGCGGAACGGTTCGGGCATCAGCACGCCCGGATTGCCCCCCACAATGGCGGCGATGCCAGGGACACTCGCGGCCAGTTCCCGGTCTTGCTGGAAGCCCAGGTTGGAGCAGACGATGAAGATGTCGGCCTGGCCCTGCAATTCCGACATCACCCGCCGCACGGCCTCCGCCGGGTCGGCGACGAACACCGCCCCCCTGCCTTCGGGCGGGAGAAACGCAAGAACGTTCTTGCTGGTAACCCCGATGACGGCAACGCGGTGCCCCGCCATCTCCTTGATGACGTAGGGGCGCGCGAACAACGTGCTGGTGTTGCCCACGTACACGTTGGCCGACAGCACGGCGAAAGCCGCCTCGCCCATGCGCGCCTTGAGCACATCAAGCCCCCAGCGGAAGTCCTGGTCGCCCAGGGTCATGGCGTCGTATCCCAGGCGGTTCATGGCCTCAATCATCACCGCGCCTTTGGTGGACGAGGTCAGCAACTGGTCGGTCGTGAGCGCGTTGCCGGCGTCCAGCAGCAGGACGTGCGGGTACTGCTCCCGCGTCTGACGGATGAAGGTGGCCCGACGGGCCAACCCGCCCTTTGGCGGCCTTCAGCCGCACGGCTCGGTGAAGCCGCGAACGTCGTTCGTGTGCAGGATGACGAGGTCAAACGCCTGGGGCGAAGGGGCCGGCGTGGGCGTGGGGGTGGGCGGCGTGGACTCGGCCCCGCAGCCCGACAGCACCAGGACTGCAACCGCAAACAGCGCAAGGATGCGAAATGGTGTTCTGTGCAAGTCGGCTCTCCCCCTCGCCAGGATTTTGTGCGCCCAACTATACGCCAGCGGGGCGCGGATGTCAACCTTGTTGAATTCGCGCAACGATTGTGTTATAATGGGGCGGGCTGCGGGGTAGGCAGGGTGAAGCAATCTTGCGAAAAGGGAGGGGGCCATGCAAGCCGCTCCGGCACTCGCCATTCGGAACAAGATACTGGGGGCGCTCCTGAAGCACGCGCGCCTTCGCGCCGGCAGGCTTCCCGACGAATACGCGCAGGTGTTCGGCTGCACCGAGGCCGACATCCTCCGCTGGGAGAGCGGCGAGACGCCCATCACGCTGTCCCAACTGGAGGTCTGGGCGCATCTGAGTGGCGTGCCCCTCTCGTTCTTCTGGAACGACCACGCGCTGCCCCAACGACGAGAGGTTGAGGAGCCGGTGCAGCCCATCATGCAGATTCGCCGCAAGATGGTGGGCGTCCTGCTGCGCCAGTCCCGCCTGATTGCGGCGCGCTCGCTGGAAGACCTGGCGCGGGAAATCGGCGTAACGCCAGAGTACCTGGAGGCGTGCGAGGCCGGCACGAAGGAACTGTCGGTGGCCCAGTTGGAACTCGCCGCCGAGGCGTGCGGCGTGCCCATCGCCCAGTTCTTTGACGAAGACCTGTTCGCGCCCAGCGAGGAGGAACGCCGAATGCGCGACCTGCACCGCCTGGACGAACTCCCGCCCGACCTGCGCGAGTTCGTGCTCAAGCCGTCCAACGTGCTGTACCTGAAGATCGCCAAGCAGATCAGCGCCCTTTCCGCCGATACCCTGCGCGAAATCGCCGAGACGCTGTTGGACATCACGCTGTGAACGCCTCGTCTGCGGCCCATCCGTGCGCTCCCAGGAGACGTTGTCCGTGAAGCAGGGGACGAATTCAGCCCATGCAAAGCCGTCTGGCCCGCCGGTGGCCGAAATAGTCGCGCACCTGGTTACGAAGGACTTCCGCGCGGCTCTCGGCGCGGTGGCGCAACAGGTCGCCGCGTACACCGAGGCGCGGGCGGTCTCGCTGGCCTGCGTGGGGGAAGGAGAGACACGGGCGCGCGCGGGAACCTGGCCCGACGGCGCCGCGCCCAAGGTAGATTCGTGGGAGCGGGCGCTGGCCGAGCAGACGAAGCGGGGCGCGACCACGCTGCCGCAAGGCCCGCTGCCCGTCAGCATGGCGAGGGGCGCGGACTGGGCCCTATGCGCGGCGCCGCTCGTCGCGGGCCAGCAAGTCGTCGGCCTGTTGTCGTTGTGCGTCGCGTCGGGCGACGAGGTGCGGGCGGCCCAACGCTTGCGCGACATGGCCCCGTGGCTGGGCGGCGTGCTGCACCTGGCCCAGGCGCGGGAGACCGCACACCTGCAGGTGGCCGCGCTCGGCACCCTCCTCCGCCAGGCCCAGGCGTGGACGGCGGAACCCGACACCCGTGCGGCCCTGCGCGCGGCGCTCCAAGTCCTGGCGACGCTCTTCGGCGCGCAGGGTGGCCTGATCGCGGCCCTGGACGACGAGGCAGGCGTGCTGCGCTGCCTGGGGGCGTATATCCCCAACGAGGCGTTGGACTGGACAGGCGCGCGCCTCAGGCCCGCCGGAATCCTGCATCATGCCTGCGTTTCGGGGGAGACCGTCGTGTGCAACGAGCCGGACAGGGACCCGCGCTACGCGCCGGATGTGGAAGGCGCGCTGGTGGCGTCGCTCCGGTCGCTGGTGGCCGTGCCGATACGCGCGCCAGGGGGGCAGCGCGGCGTGCTCGCCATCTTCAACCGCGCGGGCGCGTCGGGGTTCCGTCCCGCCGACGCCAGCCTGATCGCGGGCGTGGCCACCCTCGTGTCGGCGATTCTGGAGACCGCGTGGCTGCGCCAGGCGATGGACGAGACGCGGGAGCAGTGGGGGGCGCTCCCCCGCTCCATCCGCACGGAGATCGCAGGGACGCTGCACCAGGGCCCGATCCAGGTGCTGGCCGCGGTCGCCATGGGGCTGGACCACGTGGAGCATCTCCTGGCGGCCCAGCCCGATGCCGCCGGCGAGGAGATCAAGTCGCTCAAGGCGTTGACCCGCGAGGCCACCCGCGAGGCGCGCCTCCTCCTGTTTGAACTGCGCCCCACGCTGCTGGAGACCGAGGGGCTGGCCGGCACCCTGGCCGCGTACATCCAGCAGTTGCCCGAGGAGAGCGTCCGCGTCCACCTTGATTCTAGCGGCCCTGTCGGTGAGATTCCGTTGCCGGTGGCCGAGGCGGCATTCCACGCGGCCGCGCAGGGCATCCGTCACGCCCGACTCCACGGCCAGGCGACGGAGATAGGGCTGACGCTGGTCGCCGACGACGAGGCGCTCACCCTCACGCTTGAGGACAACGGCAAGCCCCATGGCGAACGCCGCTGCACCCGAGGCGAAGTGGGGGTCGGATGCGTGGCCGCCATCGGCGAGCAACTGGCGCCGCTGGGGGGCACCCTGGACCTGCGGGAAGCCTCCGCCGGACGGGGGCCGACGGTGCAGATTCGCATCCCGCTGGGGACGCGGCGGGCGTAAAACAAAGAGCGGGCCTGCGCTCGCAAGCCCGCTCGCAACTCCCCACACGTGGCGCTACTTGGACTCTGCCGCCTTCGCCGCCTGGATGATCTGCTGCGCGATGTGCGACGGGACTTCCTCGTAGTGCGAGAACTCCATGGTGTACACGCCGCGCCCCTGGGTGATGGAGCGCAGGGTGGTGGCGTAGTGGAGCATCTCGGCCAGGGGGACCTGCGCCGTTACGACGCTGCGCCCGTGGGACTGCTCCATGCCCTGCACGCGCGCCCGCCGCGTGTTCAGGTCGCCCAGCACGTCGCCCATGTACTGCTCGGGGATGGTGATGACTACCTGCATGATGGGTTCCAGCAGCACCGGCCCGGCTTCCTCCATCGCCTTCTTGAACCCCAGGTTCGCGGCGATCTTGAAGGCCATTTCCGACGAGTCCACCGGATGGTACGAGCCGTCGTAAAGCGCGACGCGCACGTCCACCACCGGATAGCCCGCCAGGATGCCCTTGGTCATCGTCTCGCGCACGCCCTTTTCCACCGCCGGGATGTACTGGCGCGGCACGGCCCCGCCGAACACCTCATCCACGAACTCAAATCCGGTGCCGCGCGGCAGCGGCTCCAGCCGCAGCCACACGTCGCCGAACTGCCCGTGGCCGCCCGTCTGCTTCTTGTGGCGTCCCTGGGCGCTGGCCGTCCGGGTGATCGTCTCGCGGTAGGGAACCTTGGGCGTGCCCACGGTGATCTCCACGCCGAACTTCTGCTGGAGTTTGCGGGCCGCGATGTCCACATGGGACTCGCCCATGCCCGACAGAATCGTCTCGTTGGTTTCGGCGTCGCGGGTAACTTCCAGGGTGGGATCTTCTTCCACCAGCCGCGTCAGGGCCGTGCTCATCTTGTCCAGGTCGGCCTTGGTCTTGGGCGAGATGGCCGCCGAGAAGATGGGCTTCGGGTAGGTTACCGGGTCCAGCACCAGGGGCCGGCCCTTGTCGCACAGGGTGTCGCCGGTGATGGTGCTGCTCAACTTGGCCACGCCGCCGATTTCCCCCGCGCGCAACTGCTTGACGGGGGTCTGCTCCTTGCCACGGATGAGGAACAACTGGCCGATGCGCTCCTCGCTCTCGGAGCGGGAGTTGAACACGCGGGAGTCCGACTCCAGAATGCCCGAGTACACGCGCAGGTAGGTGAGCCGCCCCACGAAGGGGTCGGCCGTCGTCTTGAACGCCAGCGCGGCCAAAGGCCCGTTGTCGGTGGCCGCCAGGGTCTCGGTCTCGCCGGTGGCGGGGTTCTTGGCGCGAATCTCGCCCCCTTCGGCCGGCGAGGGCAGCAGGGCAACGATGGCGCTCAACAGCGGCTGGATGCCGAGGTTGGCCAGGGACGAGCCGCACAGGATGGGCACGATCTTGCCCCCCTTGACGCCCAACCGCAGCCCTCGGTAGATTTCATCCTCGGTGAGTTCTCCGCCGTCCAGGTACTTCATGATGAGTTCGTCATCGCCCTCGGCCGCGACTTCTATCAGTTGCGTCCGCGCCTCTTCCACCTGGGTCGCCATGTCGGCGGGAACGGGGCCTTTTTCGCCCTTGGGGCCCAGGTAGGCCGTGCGCGATACCAGGTCCACCACGCCCTTGAAATTGGCCTGGCTGCCGATGGGCAACTGCATGATGGCGGGGCGCACGCCGAGAATCTCGGCCAGGCTGGCGACCGCCTTCTGGAAGTCGGCGTTTTCGCGGTCCATCTTGTTGACGAAGACAAGGCGGGGCAACTTGTAGTCATTGGCGTGCTGCCAGACCAGTTCCGTGCCGACCTCCACGCCGGCGACGGCGTCCAGCAGCACGACGGCCCCTTCCACGACCCGCACGGCGCTGCGCACTTCGCCGACGAAGTCCGTGTACCCTGGGGTGTCCAGAATCGTGATGCGGCAATCCCCCCACTCCAGCGGAAGGATAGAGGTGTTGACCGAGATTTTCCGCCGCTGCTCTTCGGGGTCAAAGTCGGATGTGGTGTTGCCGTCGTCCACCTTGCCGAGGCGCGAGATGGCACCCGCATCAAAGAGCATGACCTCGGACAGTGTGGTCTTCCCGCTGTTGCCATGTCCCAGCAAGGCCACATTGCGCAACTTGCTGATGTCGTAACCGGCCATGGATCCTCCTCGTCCAGGACGTTCCGTCCAGGTGTATTCGCGTCATCAAACATGAATGGCGGGCCTGGGGATTCCTCCACGCAGGCCCACGTGCAGGGGTATTCTATCTGAATTAGGCGGTTGTGTCAAAGCCGCGCCCCGAACTTTGTGCGAGAATCATGTTTCACACAAAGGCACAAAGACACAAAGGGGGTAAAGGCACAGAGACACAAAGAAAACCCTCCGTGCCTTCGTGTCTTTGTGTGAGAAAAACTATCTCACACAGAGGCACAAAGACACAAAGGGATAAAGACACGGAGAAACCCTCTGCGCCTTCGCGTCTTTGTGTGAGAAAAACTATCTCACACAGAGGCACAAAGACACAAAGGGATAAAGACACGGAGAAACCCTCCGTGCCTTCGTGTCTTTGTGTGAGAATCACGTTTCACACAGAGGCACAGAGACACGAAGAGGTTTTTCTCTGTACCTTCATCCCTTTGTGTCTTTGTGTGAGAAAATATCCCACACAACACACTGAGGAATTCTGTACCCTTGCGTGCAATCAAACCTGAAGGCCGTCTCGCCCACACGCGCCGGGCGCGTCTTACCCCAGCCCCTCCGCCCATTCCGCCGCCGCGTCCGCATACACCAGCCGCCCGCCGAAGAAAGTGCCCAGCACCTTCACCGCCGGAATCCGCATGGGATCTATCGCGAAGATGTCTTCGGACAGGACCACCAGGTCGGCCAGTTTCCCCGGCGTGATGGACCCCAACTGCCCCTCCAGCCCCGCCGCGTAGGCGTTGCCCATGGTGAAGGCGCGGACGGCCTCCTCCACGGTCAGGCGCTCCTGAGGCTGCCAGCCGTCGGGGCCGGGGCTCCCGTCCGGGCGGCGGCGCGTAACCGCCGCGTGGATGCCCAGCAGCGGGGCCAGTCGCTCCACGGGGCAGTCGGAGCCAAAAGCAAGCCGCGTGCCGTGGGCCAGCAGCGAGCGGAACGGATACGCCCATTTGCCCCGCGCGCCCCAGTACCGGTCCACCATCTCGTAGTCGGCGGTGGCGTGCGTGGGCTGGACCGAGGCGATGATGTCCAGCGCGGCGAAGCGGGGGATGTCCTCCTCCGTGAGCAGTTGGGCGTGCTCAATGCGGTGGCGCAGCGGCGGGCGCAGGGTGTTCTCGCGCTGGCGGGCCTCGGCCAGCACATCCAGCACCTCGCGGTTGGCGCGGTCGCCGATGGCGTGAACGGTGGCGCTGATGCCGGCGTCGCACGCGCGCAGCACCCAATGGCGCATCTCGTCCTTCGCCATGGTGCAGATGCCGCAGTCGTCCGTGCCCTCAAACGGCTGGAGCATGTGCGCCGTGCGGGAGCCGAGGGAGCCGTCGGCGAACAGTTTTAGCCCGCCGATGCGCAGCGTAGCGTCGCCCAGGCCGGTGAACACGCCCGCCCGCATGGCGTCCTCGGCGGTGTCCTTGTTCAGGTGCGCCAGGACGCGCAGTTTCAGTTCGCCGCGCTGGTGCAGGATGCCGAAGCAGACGAGGGCCTCGGCCTTCTCGCAGTCATGGATGCCCGTAACGCCGACGGCGTGGGCCTTGGCGATGGCCTCGCGCACCGCGCGCACCGTCTCTTCCGCGCCGGGCTTGGGCACGACGGCCTCCAGCAACTTGCAGGCGTTCTCTTTGAGGATGCCGGTCGGCTCGCCCGATTCGTCGCGCTCAATCTCGCCGCCTTCGGGGTCGGGGGTGTCGCGGGTGATACCGGCGAGTTCCAGCGCGCGGCTGTTGGCCCAGACGCTGTGCAGGTCTTTGCTGTCCAGCGCCACGGGCACATGGGGCGCGATGCGGTCCAGATGTTGCCGCGTGGGGAAGCGCGGGTCGGCCCACAGGTTGCGATCCCAGCCGCCGCCGAGCACCCACTCGTCCGGCCCGACCTCGGGCACGCGCCGCGCGACGGCCTCCAGCACGGCGTCCAGCGACGTCAGCCCGTCCAGCGCCAGGCGCCGCAACTTCCGCGCGTACTCCAGAAAGTGGACGTGGCCGTCGGTGAAGCCGGGCAGGACCGTCGCGCCGCGCAGGTCAATGGCGCGGCCCGCCGGCGACAGCAGCGGCAGGAGTTCATCCGGCCTCTCGGACACGGCCAGGACGCGGCCCGAGGACAGGGCGACCGAGGCGGCCACGGGCAGGCGCTTGTCCATGGTGTACACGCGCGCGTTGTGCAGAATCCAGTCGGCGGTTCGCATGGTTCACACCTCACGATGGGAAATGGGATGATGGCATCCGTTGCATCCGAGTCTTCGTTTGGCATATTTTTCTCACACAAAGGCACGGAGACTCAAAGAAAAACCTTCGTGTCTTGGTGTCTTTGTGTGGAATATTTCTCTCACACAAAGGCACGGAGACTCAAAGAAAAACCTTCGTGTCTTGGTGTCTTTGTGTGGAATATTTTCCTCACACAAAGGCACGGAGACTCAAAGAAAAACCTTCGTGCCTTGGTGTCTTTGTGTGGAATACTTTTCTCACACAAAGGCACAGGGGCACAAAGAAAACCCTTCGTGCCTTGGTGCCTTTGTGTGGGATACTTCTCTCACACAAAGGCACAGGGGCACAAAGAAAACCCTTTGTGCCTTGGTGTCTTTGTGTGGGATACTTCTCTCACACAAAGGCACAGGGGCACAAAGAAAACCCTTTGTGCCTTGGTGTCTTTGGGTGGGATATTTCTCTCACACAAAAACACGGAGACACAAAGAAAAACCTTCGTGCCTTGGTGTCTTTGTGTGGAATACTTTTCTCACACAAAGGCACAGGGACACAAAGAAAAACCTTCGTGCCTTGGTGTCTTTGTGTGGAATATTTCTCACTCAAACCGTCGGGGGCCGCGCAGGAGCACGACGGCGAGCGCGAGGACCGCTGTTACCCCCACGACGTACCCGTAGGACGACACGAACACCCCCGATTCGGCCAGCGCGAAGGCCACCGTGTTGGACATGGCGTGGAAGATGCTCACGAAGAACAGGCTGCCCCGCGTGTTGTTGTATAGCCACGTGTAGAGCACGGTCAGCGCGATGCTGAACACCACGTCGCCCAGCCAGGGCAACTCGGACATGGGCGAGGCGGGGTTCAGGTACAGGGGCAGATGCCACAGGCTCCACAGCAGGCCCATGATGCAGGCGATGGTCAGGTCGCCGTGGCGCTCCTGGAGGCGAGGGAGCGCAAAGCCGCGCCAGCCGATTTCCTCCCAGACGTTGGACAGGAGCATCGTAACGAAGATGGCGGGCAGCGCCAGCCAGTTGAAGCGGAGCGCCGCGCCGAACGGCTGGCCGAACAGCGCGCCGACCGCCAGCGCAACGGCGGCGATGGCGAACCAGCCCAGGAAGGCGACGACCCACCACCCCCAGGACGATTTCCACCAGGCCAGGGGCGCGAACAACTCGCGCGGGCCGCCCTTCCCCTTGATCGCCAGGAGCACGAGCACGGCGGCCAGCGTAGGCCCTGCGCCGCCCAAGACGCCCAGCAGCGGGCTGTCAAACGGGAAAGCCCCGCGCGCGTGCAGCGCCTGGGGGGCCCAGCCCAGCCAGGTGATGGCGAAAGCCAGCAAATAAAAGATGGCTACCGGATACCGCCGAAACACGCCGTATCGTTCGTTGGTCATGGCCCCCTCCTTTCGCTTGCGATGAAAGCGGCGCGCGCCTATGGCTCCGCACGCGGAGGCCCGCCCCGCCTTGATGCCCACACGAACACCACCGTCGCCAGCCCTGCCAGCACGAGCAGCGCGATGAGTTTGTACACCCGCGTGGAGATGAGCAGCGCCAGCCCGCCGAACAGCGCGCAGAAGGCGTAGTACGCCAGCACGATGCGCCGCTGCGACCACCCCATATCGGCCAGGCGGAAGTGCAGATGCCCGCGGTCGCCCTGGCCGATGGGTTGGCCCCTGCGGATGCGCGCCACCATCTGCCAGGCCACATCCATGATGGGAATCCCCAGCACCAGCAGGAGCGTCGCCACCTTGCCCCCCGCCACGATGGACAGCGTGCCCAGCGCAAACCCCAGGAAGTACGATCCCCCGCTGCCCATGAACACCCGCGCCGGGTGGAAGTTGTACGGCAGAAAGCCCAGCGTGCTCCCCAGGAGCGCCAGCGGCAGCAGCGCCACGCTGTACTGGCCTTCGCGCACCATGTGCACCGTGAGGAGCAGCGCGGCGATGGCCGTTACCCCCGCCGCCAGGCCGTCCAGGCCGTCCAGAAAGTTGACCGTGTTCATCGCGCCCATGATCCAGAACAGCGTAACGGGAATCGTTACGTACCAGGGGAACCAGATTTGTCGGTTGGTCAGCGGGTTGTTGACGACCTCAATGAAGATGAGGAACAGCATGGCAATGCCCGCCGCGATGACCTGCACGGCGAATTGCGGCCACGAGGGGAGTTCGCGGGCGTCGTCCCAAATGCCGGCCGCGAACACAAACACGCACCCGAGGACGACTCCGAGCAACCGCGTGGCCTCGTTGGGGTCGTTGGTGGCGGGCCGGATGGGCGCCGGCAGAAGTTGCATCACGGCCAGTCCCGCCATGAAGGCCGCGAACAGCGCCACGCCCCCCAGCCGCGACACCCGCCCCGCATGGCGGCGCCGACCGCCCGGCTCGTCGGCGATGCCCAGGCGCAGCCCCCAAGCGCCCGCCAGCGGCGTCAGCGCCAGCGACACCAGGAACGAAGCCGCGAACACGAATACGAACGCCATCCTAACCAGCCCCGAATCGCTTGTCGCCCACATGGCCCACTATAAGGCCCTGGGGCGCTCCTGTCAAGCACAAGAAAAAGCCTGCACACCTGGGGTGCGCAGGCTTTTCGGTCTGGGGTCGCGCGGCGGGGGCTAGGCCTCGCCGCAGAGTTTCAGCAGGCGCTCCCACTTCTCGTCCACGTCCTGCTGGATGCGCTCAATCATGTACTGATTCTCCGGGCGGAACAGGTGGCGGAATCGGCCCTGGGCCTGGAGCCATTCGGTAACCGGCTTTTTCACCTTGGGCTTGTAGGTCAGGCGCCAGACGCCGTTCTCCACCTCGTACAGCGGCCAGACACAGGTCTCGGTGGCCAGCCGCATGACCTCCACGGTGGTGTTGGTGTCGTGCCGCCAGCCGCGGTTGCACGACGACAGGACGTTGAGGAACGCCGGGCCGTCGGCGGCCACGCCCTTGCGGGCCTTCTCCATCAGGTCGCGCCAGTTGTGGGGCGACGCCTGGGCCACGTAGGGGATATTGTGCGCCGCGCAGATGGCCGTCAGGTCTTTGCGGGGCTGCATCTTGCCCGGGATGACCTTGCCCGCGGGCGATGTCGTCGTGTTCGCGCCCAGCGGCGTGGCGCTGGAACGCTGGATGCCGGTGTTCATGTACGCCTCGTTGTTGTAGCAGACGTACATCATCTTGTGCCCGCGCTCCAACGCGCCCGACAGCGCCTGGATGCCGATGTCGTAGGTGCCGCCGTCGCCGCCGAAGGCGATGAACTTCACGTTCTGCTCGGGAATCTTGCCCCGCTTCACCAGCGCGCGATAGGCTGTCTCCACGCCGCTCATGGTAGAGGCGGCGTTCTCAAAGGCGTTGTGAATCCAGGGCACGCGCCAGGAAGTGTAGGGGAAGATGGTGGTGGAGACCTCCAGGCAGCCGGTGGCGTTGGCCAGGACCACAGGCTCGTCAATGGCGGCCAGAATCTGGCGCACGACGATGCCCGCGCCGCACCCCGCGCACAGGCGGTGTCCCGGGGCCAGCCGGTCTTCGCGCTTGGACAGTTCTTTCAGGTTCAGTTTCGTTGCCATGATGCTCTCCTTTCCCGCCTACTCGCGCACGCCGAGGTACGTAACCAGTTCGCGCACCTGGCCGGTCTTGGCGACTTGGAGCAGGTCGCGGAATACGCCCTCAATCTGCGAGGGGACGATGTCGCGCCCGCCGAGGCCGAAGACGAAGTCGGCCATGGGCACGTTGGCGTCGTAAATCTTCATCGCCGCGGCCAGTTCCAGGAACAGCGGCCCGGCGTTCCCCATGGAGCCGAACGAGATGGCGCGATCCATCACGCCGACGGCCTTGAGGTGCCGCAGGGCGTGGGCCAATTCCTGGGCCGGGAACGGGCGGAAGACGCGGGGCTTGAGCAGGCCCACCTTGGCCCCCTGCGCCCGCAGTTTGTCCACGGCCGCGCGCGCCGTCCCCGCGGTGGACGACGACACCACAATCGCCACCTCGGCGTCGTCCAGGCGGTACGTCTCAAACAGGCCGTACTTGCGGCCAAACGTCTTGGCGAATTCATCGGCCACATCCAGGATGACCTTCTGGGCGTGGCGCATGGCCTCTACCTGCTGGCGCTTGTGCTCAAAGTAGTAGTCGGTGAAGTCCAGCGGGCCGTAGGTTACCGGGTGATCCAGGTCCAGCAGCGAGTACTTGGGCCGATACTCGCCGACGAACGCCTTGACCTTGGCGTCGTCAAAGATTTCCACGCGCTCCTCGGCGTGGGACGTGATGAAGCCGTCAAACAGCACCATGACCGGCAGGAGCACGTCGGGGTGCTCGGCGATGCGCACGGCCTGGATGATGGTGTCGTAGGCTTCCTGCGCGTTCTCGCAGAAGAGGTGAATCCAGCCCGCGTCGCGCGCGCCCATGGAATCGGAATGGTCGCAGTGAATGTTGATGGGCGCGGACAGCGCGCGGTTGACGTTGGTCATCACGATCGGCAGGCGGTTGGACGCGGCGACGTACAGGATTTCCCACATGAACGCCAGGCCCGCCGACGAGGTGGCCGTCATCACGCGCGCGCCGGCGGCGGCAGCGCCCACGCACGCGCTCATGGCGCTGTGCTCGCTCTCCACGGTGATGAATTCGGTATCCACCAGCCCGTCGGCGACGAACTCCGAGAACGTCTGCACGATCGCGGTCTGGGGCGTGATGGGGTACGCCGCAACGACATCCGGGTTGATCTGGCGCATCGCCTCGGCGACGGCGCCGGTCCCATCCAATGCTTTGAACTCGCTCATTTGGCACCTCCCGCGCGGCCAGGCTCATCCACCATCTCCATGGAGCCCCCGAACTCGGCCTCATCGTGCATCTCAATGCACTTGACGGGGCACACGTTGGCGCAGATGCCGCAGCCCTTGCAGTGGAGCAGGTCAAAGCCCACCATCTTCTCGTCTTTGACCCGAATGCTGGAATCGGGGCAATAGACCCAGCAGAACATGCAGTTGGTGCAGCGGCTGGCATCGCGCACGGGGCGGAAGGCCCGCCACGCGCCTGTATTGTATTGCGCGGAGTTACCCGCTTCCAGAATCATGCCTCCGATGGGGAGGTCTTTCCAACCTTTAGCCACAGTGTTCCTCCTTTCCGACGAGGGCTAGCCCTCTTTGACTTCTTCGGCAGCGCGACGAATCGCGGCCACATTGGCTTCTACGATGTCCGCCTTCATGTGCTTCTTGGCGAACCGCTGGCGTGTCTGCTCCACGATGGCGTCCACCTCAAACAGGCCGGTCGCCTTGACCAGCGCGCCGAGCATGGGCGTGTTGGTGATTTCGCGCCCCAGCGTCTCAATGGCGATGCGGCTGGCGTCCACCGTGAAGACGCGCCCGGTGCGAAGGTTGAGTTGCTCGCGGATTTCGGCGGGCGACGCGCTCGTATTGACGAGCAGAATCCCGTCGGGCTTCAGGCCCTCGGTTACCTTCACCGTGCCCAGAAGCGTGGGATCCAGCACCACGACCACGTCGGGCTCCTCAATCTGGCAGTGGAGGTCAACGGGGTGATCGCTGATGCGGGTGAACGCCTGAATCGGCGCGCCCATGCGTTCCGGCCCGTACTCGGGGAAGGCCTGGAAGTACAGCCCTGCATCCAGCGCGGCCTCGGCGAGGACCTTGCCCGCCGTAACCGCGCCCTGGCCGCCACGGCCATGCCAACGTACTTCAACCAACTTGCTCATATTTCCTCCTCTTGCCTGTCGCTGCGCACGGCAAGCCATGATGTTGTGTTTGGGTGGTCAATGCGAAAGGCACAAAAATGAGGGCAGCCCGCCTGTTGGCGGCTGGCCCTGCTCGGGGCATCTCAACAGGAAGCGAAGAGCGCGACGTGCCCAACCATTGTACTCACCAAACATCCTGTCCCAAGACTCGCAGGTTTCGCGTGCATTTTACCCCAGAACAGCCCCCTTGTCAAAGCCTTGTTGTTTTGTTCACGATTCCTGTACAGGTGCGACGCACTTCGGAAGTGCGTCGCACCTGCAGAAGCGCGTCGCACCTGCGGAAGTGCGTCGCACCTTCATAAGCGCGTCGCGCCTGCAGAAGCGCGTCGCGCCTGCCGAAGCGCGTTGCACCTGCAGAAGCGCGTCGCGCCTGGCTCGCCAACACAACATAGAACCGAGCCTGTGTTGTTCGCGATTCCCGTTTCTCGCCGCTGTTGTGATATAATGGCACAAGCACATGCCGAGGGGACCTCATATCATGGCGACAACGGTTGACATCCAGGCTCCGGCTCCCTGGCTGGACGAAGAATGGAACCGCTTCGTGGAGCGCCACAGGCACGGCCACTTGCTGCAATCCTGCCAGTGGGCGCAGTTCAAGTCGCGCCACGCGTGGTCGGCGGGCAGGGTCCTCGTGAGGGAGGGGCGCGAGCCGGTGGCCGGGGCGCAGGTCCTGTTCCGATGGGTAGGCCCCGTCTCCGTGGCCTACGTGCCCAAAGGCCCGGTTGTGGACTGGGAGAATGCGGCCCTCGTTGAGGCCGTGGTGGGCGGGCTTCACGACCTGTGCCGTCGGCGGCGGGCCGTCTTCCTGCGCCTGGAGCCTGACCTGCCCTACAGCCCGGATTTGGCGCGCCAGTTGGCCGCCATGCGCTTTCGGTTCGCGGGCAAGGTGCAGCCGTTGAGCACCCTGCATCTGGACATTGACCGCGACCCCGAGGAGATTCTCGCGGGCATGAAGCCCAAGACGCGCTACAACATCCGCCTGGCCGAGCGCAAGGGCGTGCGGGTGCGCGAGGGCACGGAGGCCGATGTGGCCGTCTTCTACCGCCTCTCGCAGATCACCAGCCTGCGCGACGACTTCCCCATCCACGCCGAGAAGTACTACCGCGACGCCTACCGCACGTTCGTGCCCTCGGACATGGCGCGGCTCCTGCTGGCCGAGTACGATGGCGAGGTCATCGCCGGGCTGATGGTCTTCGCGTTCGGCGCGTCGGCCTGGTACATGTACGGCGCGTCGTCCAACCGCTACCGCAACCTGATGCCCAATCATCTGCTCCAGTGGCGCGCCATCCAGTGGGCGCGGGCGCGCGGGTGCAAGGTGTACGACTTCTGGGGCATCCCCGACGAGGTGGGGCAGGATCCCGCGTCGGCGGCCCTCGCCGCGCAGCGCAGCGATGGCCTCTGGGGCGTGTATCGGTTCAAGGAGGGGTTTGGCGGGCGGGTGGTGCGCTACCTGGGCGCTTACGATTTCGCCTACGTGCCGCCGGTGTACGTGGCGGGCATGACGTTGGTGCCCAGGCTGCGCCACCTGGTGTACCGCCTGCGCCGCAAACGCCCGCCCGAGAGCGAGGTGAGCGTGGAGTAGGCCCGCGCGGCCCTACACCGGGTCCTTGGGCGGCAGCGGGCGGCCCTCTCGCTCCAGCCACGCCTCGCGCACGGCAGCCGCCAGGAAAATGGAGCCAAGCGCCAGGACGATGCCCCCTTGACCCACGTCCGCGAGCGCATGGTCTAGCGCCTGGCGCGGCGATGGAATCCCCGCCGACTCCCGCCCAAGAGCGCGCGCGATGCGCTGCAACTCGGCCACGTCCATGGCCCTCTCGTGGCGGGCCTGCGCGAACACCAGGCGCGTCGCGGGCGGAATGAGGCGCAACATGCCCGCCACGTCCTTGTCGGCGGACGCGCCGAAGATCACCACGTCGGGCGCGCGGCCCAGAATCTCCTGAACCGTCGCGAGGGCCGCTTCCACGGATTCCACCGTGTGCGCCGAATCCACGATGAGCCACGGCGAGGACTGCATCACCTCCAGCCGCGCGGGCCACCGCACCTCGGCCAGCCCGCGCCGCAGCGCGTCCTCGGACACGGGGAAGCCCCGCGGCTCCAACTCGGCCACGGCGGCGATGGCGGCGGTGGCGTTGTCCAGTTGGTGCCGCCCGATGAGCGGGATGAACAAATCCGCCAGAGGCACCGGCCATCCGGCCCGCGGCCCGCGCGCGGAAAACGCCAGGAAGTGCTGCCCCTGGGGAGAATGGCTTCCCGGATACCACCGCCAGTCCCAGCCCACCCAGACCTGCCGCGCCCGCCGCTGCCGCGCCCGCTCGGCCAGGACAGCGGCCGCCGCGTCCTTCTGCGGCGTGAAGACGACGGGCACGCCCCGCTTGATGATACCGGCCTTTTCGGCGGCGATGCGATCCAGGGTGTTGCCCAGGACGTTCATGTGGTCCATCCCGATGGACGTGATGACCGAGACCAGGGGCCGCACCACGTTGGTGGCGTCAAACCGACCGCCCAGCCCCACCTCCAACACCGCGACCTGCACGCCACGGCGGCGGAAATGCTCAAATGCAATCGCCGTGATGGCCTCAAAGGTCGTGCCGGGGGTGTGCTCCAACGTGGGGCGAATCCAGTCCGCCAGTTCCACGACCTCCGCTTCGGAGATCATCTCGCCATTCACCTGGATGCGCTCGCGGAACGTGTGCAGGTGCGGCGACGTGTACAGCCCCGTCCGGTATCCCGCCTGGGCCAGGATGGAGGCAATCATGGCGCTGGTGGAGCCTTTGCCCTTGGTGCCGGTGATGTGGGCCGACTGGAAGGCGCGATGCGGCGACCCCAGGCGCTTGAGCAGGGTGCGGAACCGGTCCAGGTTCGGGGGCACGACCTCGCGGTCCGTTACCCAATACTGCCAACTGGGGAGTCCGTACAGATAACGCAGGGCATCAGAATATGTGTTCAAATAGCCATCTCCCGACGCGGGTGATTTCATACGCCATCACGGCGAAGGTCTCGCGAAACGTGAAGTACACGCGCAGCCTGGGAATCGTCCAGCCTGGGCTGTCGGCGACGGGGGCCGGGTAGGCTTCAAGCCCCGCGTCGGCGGCCATGCGACATGCGCGGAACATGTGGTAGGGGTCGGATACCACCAGGACCGAGCGCCAGCCGTGCGCCGCCATGATTTGCGCGGTGTTGCGGATGTTGTCCAGCGTGGAGTGCGACCGGTCTTCCAACAGAATGGCCTCCGGCGGCACGCCCATGCCGACGGCCACCCGCCGCATGGCCTCGGCCTCGGACGGCGGGAGTTTTCCCAGTCCCCCGCTCACGATGATGCGCGGCGCGTAGCCCTGCATGTAGAGGGCCACGCCGGCCTCAATGCGGCTGCGCAGGATGGGGCTGGGCTGCTCGCCGGGCCAGACCGACGCGCCCAGGACCAGGATCACGTCGGCGGGGGCTTTCTTCTCCACCCGCGCCGCGCCGAGGATGTTCCACAGCGCCACAAGGGCGGCCGCCGCGACGGCCAGCGCCAGGATGATTCCGAGCCGCACGATTCTCCACACCCGCTTGCTCACGCAGGCCCTCCGCGCCGTCATGCGTCGGCTTGCCGCGGGCCGCTCCGAGGCTGCGCGGGGCCGTCCACCCAGCGCCGCGCCGCTTCTGGCAACTCGGCCAGCGCGCCCTTGCGGACGGTGCACGGCGGCAGGGAGTCCAGGAACATGCGGCCATACGCCTTGCTGATGATGCGCTTGTCCAGCACCACGAACACGCCTCGGTCGGTGCGGCTGCGGATGAGCCTGCCGAACCCCTGGCGGAACCGCAACACGCTCTCGGGAACCGCATACTCGTTGAACGGGTCTTCAAACGTCTCGCTGCGGGCGGCGAAAATCGGCTCCGTGGGGACGGCGAAGGGCAGGCGGGCGATGACCAGGCAACTCAACGCTTCGCCCATGACGTCAATCCCTTCCCAGAACGAGCGCGTGCCCAAGAGCACGGCGCGCGGCGTCTCGCGGAAGGTGGTGAGCAACTGCTGGCGCGACGCGCCGTCGCCGTGTTCCAGCACCAGGATGTCCTCTTCGGCCAGGGGCTTGGTGATGGCCCGCGCGGTGGCCTTCAACTGGCTGTACGAGGTGAACAGCGCGAGCGTTCGCCCGCCCATCGCCTTGCACAATTGGATGAGCGCCTCCTCCACGGTGCGCTGGTAGAAGGGCTCGTGAGGCTCGGGCATGTCCAGCGGCACATAGACCAGGGTGGACGCCTTGTAGTCAAACGGCGAACCCACCGCCAGTTCTTCGGCTTCCCACGCCCCCAGTCGGTTGCGCATGTAGTCAAACTTCCCGCCCACGCACAGGGTCGCCGACGTGAGGATGACCGCCTCCTTCTGGCTGAAGATATGCTGGCGCACCAGGTCGCCCACCTGCAACGGGGCCGCGTTCAGCGACAGAATGTCCCGCTCCGTGTTCCGCTCAAACCAGCAGACCTGGTTCTCGGAGGACTTGAAGATGACCTGCCCGATTTGATCGCGGACGGTGCGCAACCGCAGGATTTGCGCGGCCAAATCCTGGAGCATGTCGTCAAGTTCGGGCACGTCGTAGGCTTCCATGCCCTCCAGGGTCTGGCCCACCTGCTGGAGGCTGCGCTCTACCCTGGCGAGGATTGCGGCGCAGTCCTGCCAGGCCGTCTCCACGAGGTTCCAGGCGGGTTGCGCCCGCACCCCAGGCGTGATGCGCAGGCGCTGGCTGTAGCCCGAGTTGTCGGCGTCGTTGGAATGCTCGCGCAGGAAGTCGTCGGCGATGGCGAAGAAGTCCCCCAAGGCCCGCTGGGCCAGGTCCACGTCGCTGCGCGCGTCGGCCAGGAGCGCCTCCAGGTCGCGCAGGTTGGGCCCAGGGATCGCATTGCGGCACCGCATGGTCACATCGGTGAGGAGCCCCCGGTACCGGCCCGGGCCTGTCTTCTGGCTGATTTCCCCCAGTTGGCGGTCCAGCCCCATGCGGTCGGCCTGGAAACTGAGTTGCCGCGTGATGGCATCCTCAAAGTGGTGCGCCTCGTCCACGATCAGGTACTTGTATTCAGGGAGGACGCGATTCTCCACGGCCACGTCCGACACCAGCAGCGCATGGTTGACGATGATGACGTGGGCGCGCTCGGCGCGGCGGCGCGCGCGGTAGAAGAAGCAGCGGCCCTTCTGCCGATGGGGGCAGTCCTCGGCCAGGCAACTCTCCTGCTCGGACGAAATCTGCGACCAGACGGCCCGCTCCTGCTGGCTGGGCAGGAACAACTCGGTAACGTCGCCGGTGGCCGTCGTCTGCTGCCAGATGAGGACCTTGGCTAGGACGCGGAGTTCGTCCTCGTTCAGGTTGTCGCGGGCGCGCATGGCCGCCAGGCGGCGCAGGCACAGGTAGTTGCCGCGCCCCTTGAGCAGCGCCACCCGCACGTCCAGCGACAGCACCTTCTGGATGTCCGGAATGTCCTTCAGGTACAGTTGCTCCTGCAGGTTGATGGTGTTGGTGGAGATCACCACGGGGCGCTCGTTGTCAAGGGCGAAGTGCATGGCCGGCAGGAGGTAGGCCAGCGACTTGCCCGTGCCGGTGCCGGCCTCTACCATGAGGTGATGCCCTTCGTTCAGGCTGCGGGCCACGGCGCGGAGCATCTCCACCTGCTGGGGGCGGTGCTCAAAATGCGGGAATCGCCGCGCGAAGGCCCCGTCCTCCTCCAACATCCGCGCCACGCGCTCCACATCCACGGGAACCTTGCGCGCGGTGGGGCGCAGGAGCGGCTCCTCGTCCTCGTGGAGCAGGAGAATGCCCAGAGCGTAGGCGTCGTCGCCGACCTTGGACTGCACCTGCTGCCCCAGGCTGCCCGTAACGAATGCCGACCGCCCCTTGTAGGACAGGATGTCGCGGAACAGGTCTCGGAGCGCCCATCCGCTGCGCTGCGTCAGCCGGACGATCTCCTCAAGCAGGCGCGCGTCCAGCGACAAGGCGCGCTCCACCAACATGTTGAACAAGTCCATCGCCGTCTTGGCGTCATCCAGGGCGCGGTGGTGCACCGTCGCCGGCACGCCCAATGTCTGCGCCAGAATCTCCAGGCTATAGCGCGGGGCGTGGGGCACCAGGATGCTGGCCAGTTCAAAGGTGTCTATGGCCTCCACGTTGGTCAGGACGCCTTGCCTGGCGAGGAACTCCAGGTCAAACTGCACGCTGTGCCCCACGATGGGGGCATTCCCCACGAACTGCACCAGGTCGGGCAGGACCGACTTCAGGGCGGGCGCGTTCTGCACGTCCTCGTCGCGGAGGCCCGTCAGTTGGGTGATCCTGTAGGGAATCGGGCGCGAGGGGTTGACCAGCGATGACCAGGTGCCGAGGACTTCCTTGCCCCGGAACTTCACCGCGCCGACCTCTATGATGGAATCCCGTTCCGCGTCCAGGCCGGTGGTTTCCAGGTCCAGGGCGACGTACGTTCGGTGCATTTCGTCTCATTTCTAGGGCAGCATCGGGGAGGCTGCCGGCGTGATTATATCCGCCTGTCGGGAGAACGCCAAAGAAAGGCGAGCGGCTCGTCTTCGGCGAACGACGCCGACGGCAGTTGCAAAGGATTCGCATCCGCCGCAGGCGGCCTCACATTTCAAAGACCGAGTCTATCGGGTGGGCGGTCATGATGCGGGTCGTCTGGCGGAAGTGCATCTTGGCCCAGAACCCCACCTCGCCCGGAATCACCACCGACAGGGTCTGGGCGCCCCGCGCCTTGAACCGTTCGGCAATGGCGCGAACCAGGGCGCGCCCGATTCCCCGCCGCTGATAGTCCGGGTGCACCGAGGCGATGTAGATGATGGCGCGCGAGCCGTCAAACACGCCGCGAATCATGCCCACGACCTGGCCATCCTCCTCGGCCACCAGGAACTCGGCCGCCTGGCACTCGGCCACCCGCTTCATCGCTTCGGGGCCGTCCATCTCGGGGTGCCCGTACTGTTGGTTCGCCTTGAGGATTTCCACGATTCGGTCGCAGTCTTTGACCTCAAAGTCTCGGATCAGCATGGGTTGCCTCCCTTCTTCCGAGAATCCGCGCGTTCCCTATCGTTCGCCTCCCACAGGCGGTGCAGCCATTCGGCCACTCGGGCGTCTTCCACCCGGTCCCCTCGGGTCAGGTACGGCTTGATGTCCAGCACAGGGGTGCCGTCGGCCATGTCCAGACCCTTGACGTGAAGCACATTGCCCTCTCGCCGGAGAAGGGGCACCACCGTGATGGCGATGGGGTTGGGCCGCTTGGGGCTTCGGGTTGCGAACACGCCCACCAGCGGCAAGTCCTCGCGCCCTTGCGGGTGCACGCGCAGGCGACGCTCGCGCAGGTCGTCCTGGCGGTGCAGGTAGCCGATCACGAGGATGTGCGAGAACCCCTCTATCCCGTCCAGGCCGTCGGCGAACTCCGGGTCAAGCACGACCCTGGACTCCACATCCTCCCAGACCACGCCGTCCAGTTCGGTGATGCCGTTCTCCACGCGCCCGATGGGATGTACCGTGTAGTCCGCCATGCGCCCAAATTTCCTTCCCCGGTGTGTTGACATTATAATACGCGGGCGCAACAGTGGCAAGGCGAACGGACGAAGAGGATTCGGCTCCGAAGCGCGCAGGCGGGGGATTGCTCCGCTGGCATGGCAGAAGGCCCGCCGTTGCGAGGGGCGAACCCATCGCCCTCGGGCGTTCCCGATCGCGGTCAGCGTGTTGGAAACGGAGGGAGGACCATGCAGGTTGCGGCGTTCTTTGACTTTGACGGCACCCTGTATTCGGGGCATCTGTGGAAGGACATGTCCGACTACTTCCGCGAGCGGCGCGAGCGCACGGGGCTGATCTGGACCTACCTGTTGGCGCACATGGCCCTGTGGCCGCTGAACCTGATGCGCGTCCTCAGCGACGAACGGTTCTACGGCTCGTGGGCGCGCGACCTGACCTGGGTTTTGCGAGGGTTGTCGCTGGAAGAAGGCGACGCGCTCTTCCGCCTCATCCTGGAGTGGCGCATTCTGCCCGGCCTGCGCCCCGACGTGCTGGAGCGCCTGCGCCACCACCAGGCGCAGGGCCACACCGTGATGCTGGTGTCGGGCGGGTTCCGCCGACTCCTGGAGATGCTGGCGGCGGAGTTGTCCATCCCCCATGTGGTGGGCACGGAGGCCGAGGTGCGCGACGGCAGGTACACCGGCCGCCCCACCGGGCTGGCCATCACCGGCCGGGGCAAGGTGGAGGGCATTCGTCGCCTCGCCGCCCGCGAGGGCCTGGACCTGGACTGGCCGCACTCCTATGCCTACGCCGACAATCGCACCGACATCCCGCTGCTGGAAGCGGTCGGGCATCCCGTGGCCGTGTACCCCGACAGGGTGCTGGCCGCCCACGCGCAGAAGAGCGGCTGGGAGGTGCTGGGGACGATCGCGCGGCCTTGATGGGCGCGCCGCCTACATCTTCTGCAGCCGCATGCGCCGGGGCCGATCCAGCGCCTGCTTCGCCGGAATGGAGAGGATCATCGCCAGGGTCGCGAGCACAAGGCCGACGGGTTGCCCGCCCAGCACCATCAGCAGCACCGTCAGCCCAATGCCCACGCCCGCGCCCAGGTCCGAATTGCGCGTGAGCAGGTAGAGCAGGCCGTACACCATGAGGCCGATGACCATCTCCCCGGGCGCCAGCGTCATCAGCACGCCCAACGTGGTGGCCAGGCCCTGCCCCCCTCTGAACCCGGCGAACAGCGGGAAGTCGTGCCCCAACAGCGCGGCGACGCCAGCGGCGATCTGCCAGGTCAGGCTCAACCCCAGCGCCTTTGCCAGCACCACCGGCGCGAACCCTTTGGCGAAGTCCACCACCGCCACGACCACCGCCGGCTTCCAGCCCAACGTCCGCGAGACATTGCGGGCGCCCATATTGGCGTCGCCCAGCGTGCGAATGTCCACCCCTGCCACGCGCCGCGACACGATCACGGCCGTCGGGATGGAACCGAGCAGGTAGCCGATGAGCACGATCCCAACCGCCACGTTCATCATCTCGCCTCCTGTGAGTCCGCTGCGACGGGACGGAATCGGCGGCTGCCCGTGCGCTACGCGCGCTGACGGGCGAGGAACGCCGCCACAACGGCGTTGAACTCGTCGGGGCGCTCCACGGGCAGGGCGTGCCGCGCGTCGTGAATCACCGCCAGTTCCGCGCGCGGCATCTTGGCGACGTAGGCCTGCTTGGCCGACACGGGCGTGTAGTCCTGGTCTGCCGCCACGACGAGGGTGGGGACGGCGATTTCGCCCAGGCGGTCGGCCACGCTCCAGCCCACGATCGCCCGCATGGCGTCGCGGTAGGCGCGGGGGTCGTTTTCGGCCCAGCGTTCCACCAGCATCGCCCGCAGCGCCTGTTGTTCCGGCTTGGGGAAAAGCCGCGCCGCCAGGATTTCGCCCATCTTGCGCATCCCGACCAGGCGCACGATGAGGAAGCGCTGGAGCACGGCCAGGCGTTCCTTCAGCGTCCGCGCCACAAACTCAGGCCCGCTGTTCACGATCACCAGGCTCTTGACGCTATCGGGCCGGTCCACCGCCAGTTGCAGCGCGATCATCCCGCCCAGCGAGATGCCCACCACGTGCGCCGGCGCGATGCCCAGGGCCTGCATCAGGCCGGCAGCGTCTGCGGCGAATTGGGACATGGTGTAGGGGCCGCGGGGCTTGTCGGACTGGCCGTGCCCGCGCAGGTCAAACACGACCACGCGGTAGTTCTGGGCGAAGAAGGGGATTTGCATCTCCCAGTCGCGCCCGCTGGAACCCAGGCCGTGGAGGAAGAGCAGAGGCTCGCCGGCGCCGGCCTCTTCGTAGTGGAGCGAAATCCCTTGCACGGCGATTCGTGGCATCGCTCACCTCCTCTCGGCGTCGGAGCAGGCCGGGTGCGTCCCGCCGCCCGCCGCTCGCGCCGTAGGTCAGGTTTCCATACCTGACCATGGCAGGTTTCCGCGCATGACCGGCGGCTAGGGATAGCCGCCCTACGGGTAGTAGCCCTGCGTGCCGCCGCGCCGTAGGTCAGGTTTCCATACCTGACCATGTCAGGTTTCCATACCTGACCATGTCAGTTCCCGCGCATGACCGGCGGCTAGGGATAGCCGCCCCTGGAGTTTGGCTCTTTTGTCTGAATGTTGGGGCTACAGAAGGGCTGGAAACAGGTGCAAGGAGGCCCGAAGCGGGCTAACTCCACTGTTCACAAGTTAAGCACTTTAACAACTTGTCAAATCTTGCATGTGAGTGAGCAATTGGATAGACTCACTACATGAGCGATGAGAAGACTTCCAGCAACAAGAGCACGGT